>JAEEGG010000732.1_pt1 | contig 96452 bp, 88 predicted proteins | sample 9134161 | NCBI WGS metagenome assembly JAEEGG01 (sample SAMN16246543, study PRJNA631951) | gut metagenome | biome: gut microbiome; feature: rumen; material: CR-attached | host: Bos | place: Iran: Karaj | collected 2018-10
ATACCCAGGAGGATATTGATGCCATCCGTGTGGTCTATCATTTCGTCAAAGAGCGGGGAATGACCCTCAGTGGGGCACGCGAGGCCATGAAGCGCGAGAAGGGCAATCCCAACAAGAAAGCCGAACTGATTGACCGCCTTAAGTTCATACGAGACGAACTACAGGCCATCAATCGGGAACTGAATTATTTGGAGTAAGAGGGTATTATCAAGTGGGCGGTAAGATTCATGTTTATTGTTGAGGGGCAAGCAATTGCTCTATTGCTTTAATAAAGTCAACCACCTTAGGAGTTAAGCGTTCGATCATTTCTAAATCACAATAAACAAAATCTTCATAATCGCTGCTATGACGTGAATCAAAAAGCGTTTGAAATGTTCGTGCATGTTCTTTGTCTAAAATACCCTTGGACACAAAATGTAATCCAAGCATAGTCTTAACACCCGCATGCGTAGTTGCAGTAATGTTATTATTCAGTAGTAAAGCTGCTGTCGCATAAAAGCAGGCATAATACAGTCTGTTGACAGCCGCGTTGTAACATTGCTCGCGAGCTAGAATGTCTGCTTCATGAACTGCTTCATGAGCGCGTTCAATCCGATAATTAACCAGTGCTTGGCGACTTTCTTGATCTAGTGTCTCTTTCATATTCTTATTCCTTCGTTCATCACGTTTATATAGAAAGGAGTCTTGAAAGGTCTGTTCTCCCAATCTTTCTTCAGAATAATCATAGGACTGATTGATACACCGGTTGCCCATTCTATGTCATAAAGTGGATAAGCAACAGAGTCGCGTACATCCCAGTCCATGTGATCTCCATCAAGCAATATGAGGACATCAATGTCACTATCAGGCTTGGCATCTCCACGAGCTTCAGAGCCATATAAAATAGCTGTAGCAGTCGGAGCAATCCTATGGATAGCCTCGCTGATTTGATTTACTATGGCTGTTCGTCTCATAATCTGCAAATCTATTTCTTATCGCCGCAAAGATACGAATAATTTCATTAATTGCACTAAACTGAGTGCAAAAAAGTAAGAAAAACGCACTCTGTTCAGCGCGATTTCCGCCGATTGTGCACTAAAGCACACCATTTCAGGTAATGCAGATAAGCTGAATTGTATGGAGTACAAGGGGAATAATGGTGTTACCATTACGTTTCACGGGTCATGAGATTACGTTTCTCCAAACGAGAAAGAATGCAATGCATCAGTCTATCATTCCTGCAGCTCTGTACATCTGACGATAGGCTTCTGCTTTCTTGTCAAAAGCAAGGGGATAGGCACGAGATGAGGAGGGTAGCCGATAGAGGCTGACAGTTTGAGTCGGAGGGTTGTCTCTTTTGGGGAGAGAGGTGATGAGTGTTGAGGTGCCTACCTTGGGGATGGTGTCGATATGAAGTTGCCGACAGATGGTGGTTGTGGCGAGTTCGCCTGTGGTGACAATCAGTCGCAGTTCATTCAGCCCCTCTGTCAGTTTTGCGATGTCAGTAGGGGTGACGATTTCCAGAAACTGATCGGCAGCATTGTCTTTGAGGCGACGGACGGCACAGGCGGTGTCGTAGTAGCCGATACCTTTTTCCTGTAGGAACGTCTTAATGGCTTCTAACTTGAAAGTCTTGTGGGCTGTATCTACGAAGTAATCCTTATCATTGAAAAACACTTCGCCAGTCAGACGCCAATGGTCGTTGATCCAGTTGGGGTAGAAGAACGACATGCACCACCGCTTCTGCTGTGGCGGAAAACTACCCAGAAACAATACTTTCGTGTTCTGAGGTAGGAACGGTTCGAGTGGATGATGTTCCACATCTGTTGCAAGCTCAGCTGGGTGCTTCATGTTCGTTCACCTTATTTATATAGTATAACGGAAATCGCTTGCGTTTATTGCGAAGAAATGTTGATAGGGAGATAATAGGGAGGTAATAGGGAGATAATAGGGAGGTAATAGGGAGGTAGTAGGGAGGTAATAGGGAGGTAGTAGGGAGGTAGTAGGGAGGTAGTAGGGAGATAATAGGGAGGTAATTGTCATATATTTCCGATTTTTGAAGTAACTTTGGTATGAAAAGTAAAAAATACACAGAAAAAATAAAAAAAGTTTGCAAATTATTTGGTGGAATCAAAAAAGTGTCCTACCTTTGCAGTGTCTTAGTAAAGTAGTACACTAAAATACTAAAATAGAGAACCAGTTAAAAGAAGACGAACTAACTTAAAGAAAGGAGAGAATTATGATTATCGTAACTATCATCGCAACAGTAGCAACAGTTTGTGGTATTATTATGATGTGACAGACCCCCTTTGTCCTAGCGGACATCTCCCCCTCTATGGGGAGAATGAAATAGTAAATAGTAAATTGTCAAATAGAAAATAAGATTATGTTAAAGATTCAAGATGTAACATTTGCCTACAAGAAAAACAATCCGGTGTTGGATCGTTTTACTTTGGAAATCAATGAAGGCGGTATCTACGGCCTTTTGGGAAAGAACGGTACAGGAAAGAGTACGTTACTCTACTTGATTATGGGTTTGCTTCATCCTCAGACAGGACAGGTGACCTATAACGGCACGGAGACTCGTCTGCGTCTGCCTGAGTTGTTGAGCGATATGTTTATTGTACCCGAGGAGTACAATCTGCCAGGTATTCCGATTCAGAAGTACATCGATGCTATCAAGCCTTTCTATCCTCGCTTTGATGAGGAGATGATGTATAGCTGTCTGGAGAAATTCGAGATGCCTCGCGAAATCAACTTGGGTGCCTTGAGTATGGGACAGAAGAAGAAGGTGTATATGAGTATCGCCCTTGCTGCCCGCACTCGTCTCTTACTGATGGACGAGCCTACCAACGGTCTCGACATCCCTTCGAAGAGCCAGTTCCGCAAGGTTGTGGCTGCTTCGACCGACCCCGATCAGATTATCATCATCTCTACCCATCAGGTGCGCGATGTGGAGTTGCTGCTCGACCACGTGATTATGATTGAGCCGAACAAGGTGCTGCTCAATACCAAGATGGACCAGCTCTTTGGCGACGATGAGGTTATCAATCTGGAGGAAGTGTTTAATAAATTGTTACAACAAGAAAAAGGACTTTAAGCTATGAGTACATTCAATACAACGCGTTTTTCAAATTACGCAAAATTCGACCTGACCATCAATAAGAGTTTCTATCGCAACCTTGCACTCGTGCTTGGATTTACCATCGTAGGTATCATTGTGATTTCATTTTTCTTCCGTTGGTTCTCCTATTCATTAGGTATGGGTCCATATATGTATAATGACCTGCAGACGACTGCTATGTTTACGACTGTTGTCATTTGGGCTTCCCTCTATATCGGTGCAGGCTGTACGCTCCATCCATTGCGCAATAAGCAGGGACGTATCACCCACATGACAATGCCAGCTACGAACTTGGAGAAATACATCTGGCATGTGCTGATTTGTGTAGGAGGTGCAGCTGTTGTTGCATTCCTGAGTGTACTCGTGGCTGATTTGCTGAACTATGTGTTGAGTGTCCTCGTGTTCAAGAGCAGCGAGGGTGTGGAGTCGTTGACAGCAACTGTCTATTCCGGTCAACTGTTGAATTTCAATAAGATGTTTGCAAGTATGCATGCCAGCATGAATGGAATATCGTCCGATCAAATTTATGTAGACGATACTTTTACTCCTCTCACACGCCTTACCAATGCATTGATGTATATGTCGCTTGCGTCAGGCTTCTTCACCGCTTCGCTCTATGCGTTAGGTAATGCCCTGAAGTATAAGTTCAATATTCCAATCACCTACATCATTCTGAAGGTCTTCGAGTTCTGTCTGGCTATTACATTCTTGATCGGAATGATTTATGTCACTTCTAATTATACGCCCGATGAAGTACAGATTGAGTCATTCTTGGATAACGCTCATATCTACGCCTATGTGATGTTGGGTGTGTTTGTTGTGGCAGGTATTGCAGTGTGGACTTGGGCATACCATCTCTACACCAAGGCTCAGCTGACTAACAAGTTGAATAGATAAAGAAAGGAGGATACCATGTTATTTAACGGAAAGAAAGCAATATATCTGCAAATCGCTGACATGATATGCGACCAGATTCTTCTTGGACAGTACGAGGAAGAGGGGCGTGTGCCATCAGTTCGTGAGACAGCAGCACAGGTCGAGGTGAACAGCAACACTGTGATGCGTTCCTACGACTGGCTGCAGAGTCAGCAGATTATTTACACAAAGCGTGGCTTGGGTTTCTACGTAAGTCCTGGAGCCAAGCAGACGATTCACCAAATCCGTAAGGAAGAATTTGTGCAGGAATCCGTGCCAGAGATCGTCCGCAGTATGCAGACGCTGGGCATCACAGTGAGTGAATTAACAGGTTATATCAACAAAGTAATCGCATAAGCAGTATGAATACTAATCAAAGACGCCCCCTCTTAATGGGGATTAGCAGATGGCTCATTTCTTGCGCCTCCATTCTCTTCATCGTAGCATCATGTATCCCTATGGATCGTCGTCCTGATAACCATGATTTAGACTTCCGCGACTCCAAGCAGTGGGGGCCGGTCATGTCGGTGGACTTGGATTTGGATGAGTTCTGCAACATTACATCGACAACAAGTGCCGAGATTAAGTACATCCAGAACGACACCTTCAAGGTGACAGTGATGGGTAACCAAAAAGCTATCGATGCCTACACCATCGAATTGCTCGATTCGGAAGGACCTGACGGTGAGATGAACAAGGTACTCAATGTGAAGGCCAATCGTAATTACACCCGTTGGACACCAGCCATTCTGGTTCTCGTGCAGGCACCTACGCTCTTTGGTGTCAGCGTTACGGGTTCGGGCGAATTCATCATTGAAGACTCAGTATATATTAACGACTTCCATCTGAACATCTCAGGAGCAGGCGATGCAGAACTGAACACGATCAATGCAGGAAATGTCACGATAGATATGGATGGAGCAGGCGACCTCAGCCTTCGCAAGCTGAAAGCAGATCGTCTCACTGTTAACGTCACAGGTGCGGGCGATGCTACGTTCAAGAAGGCGAAAGTGAAAGGTGAAGCCAACTTCTACACCTACGGCGCAGGTGATATTGATGGAGAAATCAAGGCTGATCATATCCTGGCTATTTCCACTGGAGCAGGAGGCATCGAACTTGAGGTCGAGTGCAAGGATATCACAGCTGTGTCGGGAGGTGCAGGCGATGTCGAGATAGAGGGAACGACCAATGTGCTTCGCAGAAGCCGTGCTGCACTTGGAGGCATCAAGACCCGTCATCTGAAGGCTGATGAGGTGTTACCAGTCGAGCTTAAAATAGAGGAAGATACGGTCAAGACCAATCGCTTGAAGAAACGGTAATAAAGTTTAAAGTTTAAAGTTTATAGTTTAAAGTTTATAGTTTATGGTTTATAGTGTAAAGTTTAAGGCATTTGTCCTCATAGGGTTCGTGCTTGTTTGCCTCACCGCTTGCGGACCGTTGGACGTTAAACCCGAAGAGTGGCCCACTGACCGTATTGAACGCATTACGGGCGTAAGGATTCCTGAATACAAAGTCACGAAAGCTTTTATTGGTCCCACAAGTTTTACTGGGGATTTTGAAGACAGTCTGTACATTGAATTTGAAACGCTACCATCAGACGAGTTGTTCGAAAAGATGGATTCTTTGAATTGGTACAGAGAAGGTGATAAGTATTCTTTCTCCACTAGCTGGGGAAACGGCTCTCCAGCTCCAGAAGGAGAAAACGATGAGGAGGATCGCTTTTTTAAAATAAAATTGACCAAAGGAGAGAAGACAGGAATCATCGTCTATGGTATGTGGTAAGGAAGTTAAGAGATAAAAACTGGGAATTATGATAATGATGCACTATATTTGGCGAAAGCCAGTCTAAGGTTAATACTACTCGCAGTGTCCGCCCTCGTGACGGACGCTGCATCCTTATCTGCTCAGCAGGGGGGCGGGATGCGCTCAATGCTCCCGAAACAAGAATAATAAGTAATGAAGATACATTCAACGTATGACTGTTTTTAAGAAAATAAATCTCACTTTCGTGTTGCTCTTCTTGAGCATCACCATGAATGCACAGGTTGACCTGCTGCGACGTTTCGGACTTTCGCCCGAAGATATCACCCCAGAGATGCGGGCACTCGTCTCCGCATTCCTCAAACATCGATTCGAAGTGACAGGAGTCGTGATGGCAACAGACGAGTTCGAACCCACACCTTATACGCTGCAAGGAGCAAACGTGATGCTCACTTGTGTGGAAGATACCACCCAGATGGGAGGCGCGTCAGTTGATAGCGATGGCAAGGTGGCGGCGTATATCTTCTGTCGCAACAAACTGAAAGACCTTCGTGTGAGGGTGCGTATCACCTATGTAGGAATGGAAACCTTCGACCGTGTGTTCACTCCGAAACCCGACAAAGACGTAATAGGCGATAAACTGGTTGTGAACCTCGACACCGTCGTTCTTCATTCCAACCCTGTCACTTTGGCTGAGGCTGAGGTGATAGGTGAGTTGCAGAAGATGTATCAGCGAGGCGATACGACCATCTTCAATGCCGATGCTTACGAGACACCTTCGGGTTCCGTCCTGCTCGACTTGGTGCGCCGTCTGCCTGGCTTGCGTTACGAAGGGGGCGAACTGACCTATTTGGGACGCAGCATCGAGGAGATGCGACTGAATGGCGACCCGTTCTTCAAGCACGATATCAGTGTGGCTTTGAACAATATGCCTCATGAGAAAATCAAGAGTCTCAAGGTGTATGAGGTGCCCGATGATACGCTCAACGTGATGACTGACAACCACCTTGTGATGGATATGCAGACGAAGGAGGCACTTCGGAATGTGGATTTCGCCAATGCTTCGGCTGGTGTGACTGAGGACTTCAAGAACTTCCTCCTCTCCTTGTCGGGCAATACGTATGTGAAGGGTGGAGCGCAGATGGGCTTGCAGTTCAACACACGCGACTTGCCTCGTGCAGGCGAGATGCGGAATGTGAACACAAACGCAGGTGCCTCGTATGAGCAGACCCTTGGGAGGACTCACGTCAATTCGCGGCTCAACTATGGATATAATCGTACGGATACCAAGACGGAAGGGTTCACACAGCTGTTCATGCCTGGATTCACCCAACGGACAGAGAGCGAGAACAGCAACAGCAACCGTTCGAACCGTTATAGCGGCTCAGTAGTGCTTGACGGCAGTTTCAGTAAGCAAACCCGTTGGCATTCCAATGTGTCGCTGAACAGTAGCGACTCGAAAAGTGCGTCATCGGGTTCCAGCATCATCAGCGACGATGCAGGAAACCTCATCAGCAGCACCACACGACAGAGTATCACTCGCTCGAACAGCAAGAACTTCGATTGGAATGGGCGTCTCAACCATTTTCTCGATACGTTGCAGCGCCATGAGGTGGGTGTGACATTCAGTGCAAACGTATCGAATGCTCGCAGCACGACCCACTCTAACACCACTTCGCGCTTTGCCAAGTTGGGCGACAGCCTCGATGTGACCAATTATATCATCTCGTCGCCTCAGGACAGCTATTCGCTCGAAGGAAGTGCGTTCTATAACTACCGATTCGGTGAGAAAAACACCCTGCAGTTTGCCTATCGCGTGCGCTATACTGACAATCAGAACGACCAGCAGTATATGAACGGGGCAGGACTGATCGACTCCCTGTCGTACGACAAAGGCAACCACACCCTCTCACACGGATTGACTTCGAGCCTGCTGATTGACAATAAGACCATCAACTGGAAACTCTCGATGGGTGTGCGTCCCGTGCATCTCGTGGTGAGCGATGCCCACATGGGCAGCACGTTCCGCAGTACTTACAACTCCACCATCTTCAGTCCTTCTACTGAGCTGAAAATCAAGTTCGATTCAGGGCAGAGCAACATCACCGTCAAGTACGACGGAAGCAACCAGATGCCTTCCGCTTCGAGCCTTTCAGCCTCAGTCAACAGTTCCGACCCTATGAACATCTATCAGGGTAATCCCGACTTGAAAGAGGCGTTCCGTCATAATGCCAGCATCGAGTGGCAGCATCGTGCGCTGCTGAGAGCATCTCTGACATACGGACGTACCGATCGTCAGGTGACCAACAAGACCACGCTCGACCCCCTCACAGGTGCCCGCCGAACGATGCCTGTCAACATCAACGGCAACTGGAGCCTTACCTCCTACCTGTTCCTCACCAAACTGTTCGGCCAGCTGTCAGTGAATGCAATCGCTACACATACATATAGCAATAATGTGTCGTATGTGCAGAATATGACACCCACAACTGTAGCAATGGGCGAACCTGTGAAGAGTGCCACGAAGTGGAACAATTTCAACTTCATCCTCATCAGCGGATATACTGATGCTCACTGGATTGCAGGAGTGATGGCAAACTACAACCTCGACCATCGCAAGAACCAGTATATGAACACCTCCACCCATGGGCAGTCGGTCAGCAGCCGATTCGAACTCCGTCACGAGATGGACCTCGGCCTGTCGTTGCAAACCAACTTCACGTTCCAGAAACACTTCGGCTACGAACTCGCATCAGCCAACACCACCGACTACATCTGGAATGCCTCAATCGGCTATCGATTCTGGAAACGGAAGGCAAACCTCACCCTCGAGTGGAACGATATCCTCGACAACAACCGAGGCTTCTCGGCATCGATGAGCGACACCCAATGGAGCGAGACCCGCACACTCGGAAAGACCTCCTACCTGCTGCTTACCTTTGCCTATCGATTCTCGCTGTTCAACTGACGGCAGCAATGAACAACATCAGGAGCGGTGCATTCGCATCGCTCCTGATTCGTCTTTACAGGTCGCATATCCAAGTGCCGATTAGCAGCAGGATTGCAGAGCCGATGTGCCGAGCAAGGCACCGAGTACCGTGATGATGAAGCGGATGACCTCCGCAATCACTTTCTTCTTGTTTTCCATACATCTCTCATTTACCATTTAATCATTTACCATTTACCATTTAACAGACCCCTCTATGGGGAGATATTTGGGAGATATTTGGGAGATATTAGGGAGTTAGTAGGTAGATATTTGGGAGATGGTTGCAGATGCCTCCATATTATCTTCTTATTACCTCCTTATTACCTCCATATTACCTCCATATTACCTCCATATTATCTTCTTATTATCTCCTTATTATCTCCCCCCGTCACCCCCTCCATAGAGGGAGGGGGAATGTGGGTTGATTTGTGAGTCGTGGGGGGAGGGTCTTCCTAGTTCTGATCAGTAGTGCTGCCGTCGTTGCCGCCACCGTTGTCACCACCAGGAGTATCAGGAGTGGTAGGAGTGGTTCCGCCTTGGTTCTGGCCTCCCTCGCCTTGAGGAGAGGTTCCCTGGTCCTCACCGTCCTCCACCTCGCCGCCTTCGGTAGTGATGCGCTTCACGATGTTGCCGTTGCGGTCGATGCAGGTGATGTTGATGTTGGTGTTCGCCAGTTCCTCCTTGAGGTCCACCGATGGGGTGAACACGATGCGCTTCGCCTTGATGAGGTCCACCTTCACCTTGTCCACGTCTGCCACTGCCTGCGAACGTACTGCGAATCGCATGGTGCCCAGTCCTGGGAGTGCCACCGAGTGACCCTCCGTTGCCCATGCCTTGATCACCTCGCCTGCTGCGTCCCAGCATGCCTGCATCACGCCCTGACTCACTCCGCTGCGGAGGGCAGCCTCGCGGATCACCTTCTTCTGATTGAGTGCCAGATACAGCTCGGGAGTCATCACGTAGTACCATCCTGGCTTCTTGCCGATTTTGAGTTCGGTTTCTCTTGCATTGATTTTGATTGCCATAGTTTTTTGATTTAGTTTACCGTTTACCGTTTACGGTTTACCGTTTTTGGGTTTGCGGTTGGTTAACAAATTGGTTAGTTTCTCATTATCGCAGTCGGGAGGTCGCGCGGAGGGCATTTCGTCGCTGATGATGCAGGTAGCAGAGCCGGCCGTTGCAACTGTTAAGCCTTGCATTTTCGGTGCTTAATGCCCGCAATTTCACCTCTTTCCTTTGACATTGCAAAGTTACGAAAAAATCTCCATATAACAATGGATAAATATGCTATATTAGTGTAGTTAGAATAAATCAGCAAACAAACATGCCTTTTTGCAAAGTCGGGATAGCAATGGAGAATGCGGAGAATGGGGGAGGTTATAAGTGAATAAGTTCTTGAAGAAAAATGTGCATTTGCTTGGTGGATTCAGAGAAAAGCCGTACCTTCGCAAAAAATATGAGACTATATGAAATCGCCTGAGTTGTTTAAGAAATACATCTGGTTAGTGAATTCCATCTACCATTCGCGTGGCATTTCGCTCTCAGATTTGAGTAATCGTTGGATGCGGACTGAGATGAGCGGTGGTATGCCGTTGAGCCGCTCCACCTTCAACCGTCATAAGGATGCCATCGAGGATATGTTCGGCATCATCATCGACTGTGACATGGATGATGATTACAAGTACTACATAGGTAATCCAGAGGTGCTGCGTGAGAACACCGTTCAGAACTGGATGCTCACCACGCTCAGCGTGAGTAGCCTTATCAGCGAGAGCATGAGCCTGCAGCGTCGCATCGTGCTCGAGAACGTTCCGTCGGGCGGTCACACGCTCCGTCAGATTATCCAGGCGATGAAAGCCAACCGCCTGCTGTCTGTCACCTATCGCCGCTATGGCACATCAAGCAGTAAAACCTTTACCGTAGCAGCCTATTGCGTCAAGCTGTTCCATCAGCGTTGGTATATGGTGGCTAAGTCCGAGAAAAGAGGGCTTGCCGTATTCTCGCTCGACCGTATTGAGTCGTTGTCTCTGCTGACAGAGAAATTCGTCATCGATGAGCACTTTGATGCCACATCCTTCTTCAGCGAGTGTTTCGGCGTAGTCGTTGGCGACGGAAGCAAGCCCGTCCGCATCCTACTCCGTGCCTATGGCAACGAGTCCAACTACATGCGCGACCTGCCCATCCATCCCTCCCAACGCGAACTCACCACGGAAGACGGCCATACCGACTTCGAACTCACCCTGCGTCCCACCTCCGACTTCAAAGCCCACCTGCTCTCACGAGGCGAGTGGATTCAGGTGCTCGAACCCCAGTCGCTGGCCGATGAAATCGTGGAATGGCATCAGAAAGCAATTGACCGCTATCTGAAAAAGCCGCAAACGACAATGTAAAAAAAATAAAAATAGACCCTAAAACAAAAAAAAATTGCAGAAAAAGTGAAAAAAGTCGGAGGGTGTACCGCGTTATGGTACACCCTCCGCTTAATTTTGCAGCGATTCTCGGCGGTGCCTCGGCATAGCTCAAACAAGTCTGAGTTCCTCGAACTCAGTCGCGACTCGGCCAAATTGATGCAAGCATCATTCGACTCTCGCTGCTTCTTCGTTTGGCTCTGCGCTCGACTTGCACGAGAATTGTCACCGTGATTCAGACGATGTCTAAGACATATTATAAATTATTAATTATCAATTATTATCGTTATGGCAGCAAAAGTAGAACATCTCATCGAGGACACCCTCACTCATCTTTTCCTGAAGATTACCTCAGTCGTTAATCTCTTGTGGTTAGTTATAGAATAAGGCATTATATCGTGTTTTTCGTATAATTGTTTGGTGGGTTCAAAAATAAATAGTATTTTTGCATCCTGAAAGGTTGCAATCAATAACTAATGGAATAGGGAATTAAAGAACCGTCCCTTGAATCAAATGAGGGAGATACAAAAGGCATTGGAGGAGTTAATATAGAAATCATTGAACTATGAGTGAGCAACTCTATATCAATTTCGACGAATATATCCGTCAGGGGGAGCCTGCACAAAGGGAACGTGCGGATGCTTGGCGTGCGGCTAATCGCAACGTGGTGAAAGGTGTTGAACGGGAGCCAATCTTCCTGATTCGCTTTTTCCGCAACCTGCTTTTAGGTGAGGATAATCCGCTTAAAAATCGGTATATGATGGTCAATCCACCTGAAGAGTGGAAGACGCCAGAGAGCGAACAAGCCTATGGTAATCGAATAGGTACCTCAACTCAGCAGAGAGATATCTTTGGAAACAGCACAGGCACAACGCAACAAAGGAGCAATAATACCAATACCCAGATTTGGACCTGGTAATGTTTCTTAAATTTATATGATATTTTAGTGTATATACATCTTTTTCATTTTTCAAGTGATTGTTGGTTGTATCATAATATTATAATTTGGTAAGATGGTGAATAAATATCAAATACCCACACTGCCGCTTCCATACGATTTGGAAACCGTAGCAGTCTTAAAGCAGCTGAACAAGGCTAATCGTAAATTAGCAGAATTGAAAGGTGTAGCTCAAACTATACCTAACGAACGTATTCTTATCAGTAGCCTAACGCTTCAAGAGGCAAAGGATAGTTCGGCTGTTGAGAATATTGTGACCACACAAGATGATTTATATCGAGCAGGGCTTGACTTCAGTCATCAATTTATTAATGCTGCAACCAAAGAAGTTTTGTTCTATCGTGAGGCCATTAACGAGGGATTTCGAATGGTTAGAAACAAAAATGTTCTTACACTTAACGACATCAAACATGTCCAAGAGATATTGGAACAAAACTCAGCCGGATTTCGTACGACACCTGGCACGCAATTAAAGCGTGAAAATGACGGCGCTATTATCTATACGCCCCCTCAAGACGGACAGGAAATCGTTAAACTCATGTCAAACTTGGAGCAATTTATCAACGATGAGCAACTTAGCCAATTGGATCCCCTCATCAAAATGGCCATCATTCACCACCAGTTTGAAAGTATTCATCCATTTTACGATGGGAATGGCCGTACAGGACGTATCATCAACATTCTTTATCTTGTGATTACCGGTTTGCTTGATTTGCCAATACTTTATCTTAGTCGTTATATCACACATAACAAAGGCGAGTATTATCGTTTAATACAAGCTGTTAGAGATAAGAATACAAACAATGCCGCTGAATGGGAAGCATGGATTCTTTTTATGCTGAAAGGTGTTGAAACGACAGCTGAAGACACCATCTCGTTGGTAAAAAAAATGGGACGTCTGATGTCGGAATACAAGGCTATCATTCGTCCAAATTTTGGGAGCAAATACAATCATGAACTGCTCAACGGTCTGTTCTATCATCCCTACACAAAGATAGACCACGTTGTTACCAACATGCAGATTTCCAGACAAACAGCCTCAAAATATTTAGAGAGAATTGTGTCTTTGGGATTGCTCCAAAAAGAAAAGATGGGCAAAGAGAATTACTATATCAACACTCGTCTTATGAATCTATTCATCGATTTTGGAAAGTTAGAACCTGCTGAACCTCACATTGGTATAGAATCTGTTTATGATAAAGAATTACCAAAAGATTAACATATAGAAGAAGTCATGTTAAGGAAATCGTTTTTTTTTAACATGAAATCAAGAAAGAGTTAAGTTTTAACATAAAAGTATACAACTGATATGGCGAACAAAGGAAAATATTACGAAAGTCAGTTTGAGGAGGCTACCATTGAACTTCTGCAGGAAGTGCAATGGCAGTACACCTTTGGCGACGAGCAGGGCAAGTGAAATAAGAGAGAAAAAGAAAATAGTAATAATTTGGTGGATTCAAAAAAAATAGTATCTTTGCATCCTGAAAGGCTGCAACCTCGACTTGGTGTCCATTCAGAACCCGAAGGAGCAAGAATGGAAAGGTCGATTTGATAGAATAGGAAAGCCTAGGAGTTTCTAGGAAGGCCTAAGATAAGAAACAAATAAAAACAATATGGAATACAATACTAAAGGCAAGGTGCTGAAGAAGGCGGTGGTTTGGAAAGACCTGTACTTCTATCGTAAGAGCGATGCGCTCTACCAGATAACGGTGGAGTTCTGCAAGCGGTTCCTGCCTGCTCATGGCGATAGGACGGTGGATCAGATGGTGCAGGCGGCTCGGTCTGGGAAGCAGAACATCGTGGAGGGCAGCGAGGATGGCCAAACCAGCTCTGAGATGGAAATCAAGCTGATGAATGTGGCGCGAGGTAGCTTGCAGGAACTCCGTGCCGATTACCACGATTACCTGAACACTCACCATCTTTCCATCTGGCCTAAAGATAGCCAGCGCCAACAGCGACTACGCGACTTCTGCCACTCCCATAATGACTATAGCGATTATCAGCCGTTACTTGCAAAGATGAACGATGAGGAGATGGCGAATCTGGCGCTCACGCTTTGTCATCAAACAGACAAAATGATGTGTGCATATATTGAGAAACTAGAAAAGCAATTTGTTATAGAGGGCGGTATCAAGGAAAGAATGCATGCTGCAAGGACGGGCTATCGCCAAGAACAAGATGCTCATATGAAGGCGCTAGAAGCAGAGAACGCCGCCCTGAAAGCCCGCATCGCCTCGCTTGAACGCGAGATAGCGGTGCTGAGGGGGGCTGGAGAAACTGGAGATTCTATATAAGCCGTAGATTCTGGCAATTCTAGAGAATCTAGTGATATAGAAGCACCATGATCTGACAAGTGACAGGTCAAGGGAAACTGAAGGGAATGAAAAACTAAAAACAGGCCCTAAAAACAAAAAAATTGCAGAAAAAGTGAAAAAAGTCGGAGGGTGTACCGCGTTATGGTACACCCTCCGTGTAAATTTGTACTCGGTTTTTATTTATAATTCAAAAAACGTGAAATATGAAGAACGAATTAATGACTGTCTTCCATGAGAAGATGCGGGCTGTCGAGGAGATGGTTCGGGCAATGGATGTACGGCTTGAGACGCTTGAGGCTGAGAATACTGAGCTGAGAGCGAAGCTGAACGACGGTTGGTATGACCGTGTGACTTTTGAGAATGTGGTGGAGCAGATTGCGGCATGTGAAGATGCTAAAGAGCGCGATGAGGCACGCAAGATATTCGAGCCTATGCTGAAGAAAGAGATGGCACGTAAGTTGCGTGCAGAAATCAAACGGAAGGTGAAGGAGTTGAACGATGGGGATGGTAGCCGCACCTTCAATAACTATGGTACTTATACGGAAGTGCAATCGGGTGGTGTAAATATTAATGAATAAGGATATGGAGGTAACTAATTTCTACAACTACGGCACGATGAACCAGGTGGAGGCAGGTGCCACGCAAATCAACTACAACAACTATGGCGGCGGTTCGGAAGAAGAGGATGGCAATGAGCAGGAAGAAGGTGCAACGGCAATGCCCTCGGCGGATCTGCTGTTCAAAGCGACAATGAAAGTGCAGAACTGGTTTTGGGGTAACAGTTCGTATGCGGTATTGTTCTGCGTGTGCCGCGATTTTTATGGATATCCCAATAATATGTCGATGTTTGAGAATGAGTTTTCCGAGCTGTTCAATGATGAAAGACTGCATTATAAATGTACGCCTGGCACGATTGTATCTGCGTTCTTCAATAACAGTTTCCTGAGATTACCTGTCGAAAAGTGGAATGAGAACGGTGCAAAACAACGTGCTCTGATATTGGCAGAACGCTTTAAAGAGGCACTGTCGGAATTAACTTCTGAAACATAGTTTAAGAATAACTTTAATAACTTTCATAATTAGTTTAATGAGCGTCTAAGGTATTTTAGGCGCTCTTTTTTTATGCGTAACTTTGCAGTGCGATTAAGACAGAGGTCTTTCGCAGAGCAAGATTTCATCTACTCTGCACGAGTTTCACTCGTAATCCCACTGCGAATGTTGGCTGCACCTCGGCAATTCAAACAAGCTTGATTGCGCTCGGTTTGCACAGCATTTGTCAGCGTGAAAAGACACAACAACAAATTTTAATCAACATTTCAACCCCCGCTGAAAAGGCAGCGGGATGCTGAGTGAAGTGAAGCTGCGGAATCTCCATGGAGACAGCTGGCCAGCGTTCCGAAGTCTTCCAATGCTCACAAAACTCATCAACAAAATGAAGAAATATGTAGAAATTCCTATGGAGTCGCTGGAGCGGCTGAATGGAGGAAAGTTTGTAGAAGGTTCACTCAGAATTGACGAGTGCACAGGTAAGTTAACATTCAGAGCGTATCAACGTAAGACGCGCATGAGAGCAAAGGACAAGACCGTCCTCACCCTGGAACACGGGTGGGTGAAAGAGAGCGCACAACGCATCAAGTTCTTCAGCTCTGTGAAGAAAGAGCTGGGCATCACGAAAGTGACGAAGGCGATGGAACGTGAGATGAAAGAGGCAGTGAGGGAATTGAAAACAGAAATAACGGTTATTGGTTATAGAAAAGACCTTAGACCTCAGACCTTAGACAATAAGAAGTAGTATGGAAAAGACAGTAAGAATCATTTCACAGACGGGAGCAACGACACGCTCCTACACCGACAAGCGTACCGGTGAACAGAAAACAATGACCTCGCGCTCGTTCAGACTGACGGACGGTGTGGACACCTTCGTGGCCGAGATGACAGGCGAGAAAGCACTCAACTGCCCCACGCTCGACGTGCATCAGCTGTACCGCGTGCAGTGTACGATGGTGACCCGCGAATGGACGTCGCAGAACGGTGAGGCAAACGTAACCAATTGTATTTACCTTGACAAAATCAATGTAGTATGAAAATCATCGCAGTAAACTCTAAGCACACGGGCGACCGTAAGAAGGACAACCGTGGCTATGCCGAGACGTGGACTTCGGAGCAGCTGGATAAGCTGCTCTCCGAACCATGGTTGGCGGAGATGGTGGCTGAGATACGTGCTGGCAGGGAAACGCTGAAGAACCGCCTGCCCTACATCTGTCCTCACTACACTGAATTCCGCAACAACCACCGTGCTCAGGCGGACATCATCCCCGAATCGTTCACCTTCATGACTTGCGTGGATGTAGACGACCTCAGTCTGGTGGACAAGGCTATCAAGACAGCACGACGCCTGAACCGCGACAAGTATTCGGAGTGGTACCGTCAGGTGCTCCGCATCGAATATTCGGCACGACGGAAGGTGCATATCTACATCCGCATTCCCAAGGGCATGACCATCGAAGAGGCACAGAAAGCGTTCTGTGCTGACATGAACATCCCTTACGACGAGTCGTGTGTGACTCCCGAACGATTCATCTACCTCACCGGCAAAGATGAGGAGATCTACCGCTCGAAGGAGTGGCTCAAGCCGCTGAGCGAGGAGGAGATGAATGAACGGAGGGAAGCATATCTGAATCGCGGCCTTGACCTCGACGGCCGACCGTTAGGTAAAGTTGACCGTTCAAAGATGGCAGTTGACAGTCAGTTGAACAAGTCGAAAACAGGGAGTCAGACCTCTGACCTCTCACCTCTTGCCCCTATCAAATGGCACGGATATGATTTGCAGTCGATTATCGACAAGCGGTATGAGAAGAAACTGCCATGCAAGGATGACTCGAACCGTCACAATGAGAGCCTGAAGCTGGCGAGCGACCTGCTCGTGATGCTTGACGGTGATAAACAGGCGGTGTTGCAGGCTGTGAGCGCGCAACCATGGGTGCAGGAAATCATTGCAGAGAGGAATGAGGATGTGGAACGGACTGTGAATAGTGCTGCAGAGCAGATGGCAGAAAAGGAGAAGAAATATGTATCGCAACAACCTTCGGCTGCTATGCGGACTGCGATAGCCGATGTGACTGGAAAGTCCTATAAGGAGGTGATTGAGGGGGTAGCGGATAAAGGCGAGGAGCCGGAGCGCGCGCCTGTCTATTCCGCCCTTTCGCTGGAGGCATGGGCCTCGGAATTGAAGGAGTTGGCGCAGTTGTTCCCATGTATGAAGGAGCTGTTCGCAAACGTGCATCCGATGAAACTGCCTGCTGTGCTCTTCTCGAGTGCTGCGATGCTGGGTACGCTGATGACGAGAACGTGGTATCACTTCTGGTACGAACCTAACCTGGTGCGACGTCTGAACTACAGCATCTTCATCATCGGCGACCCAGGAGCCGGAAAGAACCTCATTGAGAAGTACTACCATCTATTGATGACACCCATGAAGGAGGCAGATCGAGAACTGGTGGCACAGGTGAACAACTACAAGGACAGCCGTACGGAGCGCAGCACAAGCACCAAGGCACAGAAGGGTGATGCCCTGAAACGTCCGATCGTGCCGATACGCCTGCACCCTGCACGCACCGCTACGGGGGAATTCATCCGCCACATGACGGCAGCGAAGGAGACGATACAGGGTCAGGAGCTGTATCTGCACATGTTCTCGTTCGACTCGGAGCTGGACAACGTGACGAGCAACAGCAAGGGCGGCGACTGGAAGAACCGTGACGCAATGGAACTGAAAGCGTTCCACAACGAGGAGGACGGACAGATGTATGCCAATATGGAGAGTGTGACGGGGATGTTCAACGTGTATTGGAACTTCATCTATACAGGTACCCCATACGCCCTGGGACGCAAGGTGACACAGCGGAATTTCGGCAATGGACTGGCTACCCGACTGGCTGTGATTCCGATGCCCGACGTGGGGATTGCCACACGTAAGCAGGAGAGCACCGTAAATGTTGCCGACACGCTCACGGAATGGGTTTACCGCCTGGATAAAGTGGAAGGAGAACTGCCTATCGAACCGCTGAACGACGAGACCTACGAATGGCAGTCGGGCCATCTGGAAATCGCGGAGTTCAATAACGACAGAGCAGACAGAACCCTTCTGAAACGTGTCCCATATTATGGAATCGCTGTTGCCATTCCCTTTATCCTCATGCGCCACTGGGAAGAGTGGCAGGAGAAGAAAACCCTGACGATGGACGAAAACGACCGCAGACTCTGCCGTCTGGCAATGGAGATTCAGTACAAGTGTCAGCACTTCTTTTTCGGCGAGATGGCGCACACATATTTCGAAGATCAAGGAAAGGTGTTCGTGTCGCGAAAACGTACCAACCGCTATCAGGAGTGCTATCAAAAACTACCTGAGACATTCTGCTCAAAGCAGTTCCAGGAGGTGTTCGGCTGCAGTCAGCCTACTGCTTCTAAAACCATCAACCGTTTTGTTAAAGACGGGATGTTGAAGGTGGTGAGTTATGGCCATTATAAGAAACTAGTAAATGCGCTAAGGTGAAGTTATTCAGTTATAACTTATTCACTATGGACATTTAATATTTTATGAAAATGAATCAATAAATTGTAATTATGACAAGAATAGAAAAAGCAGCAATATTGCTACGTATGTGTGAAATAGCATACGAAACAGCCAAAATGGTAGGAGACAAGACAATGGTGCAGGAAAGCATCCAAGTGTACAAACAGGCGCAGGAGACATTCGATGATGTTGTGAGGGATGTCATTAAGACCGATGAGTCGCTGGTAAATTACCTCACGTTTCTCAGGTTGAAATTGTTCGACTGAAAGGTGAGATAAAATTACAAAATCAAAGAAACGGAAATTAAATGAAAGAGAATGAAACTGACACCACACTTTTCATTCAGGGAGTTCGAACGCAGTGACACTGCAAAGCGACTGGGCATCGACAACACGGTGCCCAAGGCTCTGCGCCCGAATATTCAGGCACTTTGCGAGAACGTATTGGAACCCGTACGCCAGCATTTCGGAGTGCCCATACACATCAGCAGCGGCTACAGATGTACGGCTCTGAACAAAGCCGTAGGCGGTGCACCGAAGTCGCAACACATGAAGGGACAGGCAGCCGATATCTACATCAACGCACCGCCACTCACCCTACGCGACATCTACCTCTGGATGGTGGACAACCTCTCGTTCGACCAACTCATCTGGGAATCAAGAGACGGAGGACGCCGCAAGTGGATACACGTCAGCTACGTGTCGGAAGTGACGAACCGTCAGCAGGTGTTTACGTGCAGAAAATAGATTGTACAACTAAGCCGCCGTCGGAGTGACAGCGGCTTTTTGTTTGTGTGTTGTCTGAAAATATGGCAAACTGCTGATTTAAAACTCGGAAATATCACTTTTTCCGTGTTTTTGTATACATCATTGAATTCTTTTATGTAAATTTGCAAACGAATCAAGACAGAATATGCGAAAGGCAAAAGATTACATAGAGTTGATATCTGCTCATAAGGAGGAACTGCAGACGCAATTTGGAATTCGTTCATTGCGCCTGTTCGGCTCTGTTTCGCGCGGGGAGCAGAGAGCAGACAGTGATGTGGATGTGTGTGTGGAAATGGCTCCAAGTCTTTATGCATTGGTTCGCCTCAAGCGCTTTCTGGAACAATTGCTGCAATGCTCTGTAGATGTGGTAAGAATGCATAAACATATCAATCCATATCTTCTGGAAAATATCGAACGTGATGGAATTTACGTCATTAGATAATCGCAATCGTGTAAAGGGTACACTTACACAGATAAAAATTGCTATTGGGCAGTTGAAGGAGTGGAATAAAGCAATCACTTCTTCTGAAGATTATTATACATCTCCAGGTGGAATGCAAAAATTGGCAGCAAGCTGTATGTTGATCGAAGCAATTGGAGAGGGTTTCAAGCAAATCAATAAACTCACTAATGGAGAATTTTTGTCGATGCGCCCAGAGATTCCATGGGAAGACGTTATGGGTATTCGCAATCATATAGCTCATGGATACTTTGATATAGATGGAGATGTTATATTTTCATCGGTCAAGGATGATTTGGATGCATTAGATGACGCTACAGACTTTCTATTGGAAGCGATGAAGTAAATTACTAAAAACCTAATATAAAGACTTTTACAACTATGAGATTAGACGGAAGACGCGAAAGCACAAATGTAGACGACCGCCGAGGTATGGGCGGTAAGACCAAGGCTGGATTGGGCATTGGAGGTATCATCATTGCTGCACTGATTGCATGGATCAGTGGTGGAGATCCATTCGCTGCTGTAGTAGATACTGTACAGCAGAATGGTGGATTAGGCTCTATTGTTGGCGGCAATACTGAGGTGGCTCAGGGTCAGCAGCGAGAGTTTACGGAGGAAGAACAGCAGCTGGCTACTTTCTCAAAGCAGATTCTGGCAGGTACGGAGGACGTATGGAAAGAAGTGTTCAGACAGAACAACTGGGGTGAGTATGAATATCCTCGTATGGTGCTCTATACGGATGCTGTGCAGACAGCTTGCGGTAACGGATCGGCACAGATGGGCCCGTTCTATTGCTCGGGCGACCAGGCTCTTTATATCGACCTCTCGTTCTTCATGACGATGAAGCAGTCGTTGGGAGCAGATGGTGATTTTGCTTATGCCTATGTGATTGCACACGAGGTGGGCCACCATGTTGAATATCTCAACGGTACGTTGGGCAAGGCTCATCAGCAGATGGCGAAACTCAGTAAGGAGGAAGCCAACAAGGTTTCTGTCAGACTGGAGTTGCTTGCCGACTTCTACGCCGGCGTATGGGCGCACTATGACAACAAGATGTTCAACTCATTGGAGGATGGCGATATCGAGGAAGCTATCCGCTGTGCACAGGTCATCGGCGACGACTATCTGCAGAAGAAAGCACGTGGCGTTGTGGTGTCGGAAGAGTTCACTCACGGTACTTCCGCCCAGCGTTTGCGCTGGTTCAAACTGGGACTGCAGACGGGTGACGTCAATCGAGGCGATACCTTCAGCCGAAGCGACAGCGAATTGTAGTTTTTTATCACACAAGAGTGCCTTACATTTTTGCGAATGTAAGGCTTTTTTTTTACAATATACTGTTTTTTCGTAAAAAAAACAGGGAATTCATCGGAAAAAAGGCGAATGTTGCTATTGGTGTGATTTTTTTTTCTTACCTTTGAATGCCGAATTGTGGCATTACATATATGGGCGATGAATAGTTGATAGTCGATAGTTGATAGTCAGTGGTGAGTTGAAAGTAGAAAGTAAATTTACTCGTTAAACTGACTTTAAACCATAAACTTAAAACATTGAATTTTCTTTTCGCCCCCCGACAACGCTGATTAATAAACGAAATATAGATGAATTATCAATGGAACTACAAACCTTTAACACCTCAAGAGGAGGAGAAAGCACAGGAGCTGGCAGCTAAGCTAAGCATCAGCCCGGTCTTGTGTCAACTGTTGCTCAAGAGGGGCATCACCACCGAAGAAGAGGCGCGTAAGTTCTTCCGACCCCAATTGCACGACCTCCACGACCCATTCCTCATGCGTGATATGGACTTGGCTGTGGAGCGTTTGAACGAAGCAATGGGCAAGAAGGAGCGCATCTTGATTTACGGTGACTATGATGTCGACGGGTGTACGGCGGTTGCATTGGTTTATCGCTTTCTCCAACAGTACTATTCAAACCTCGACTATTACATCCCCGATAGAAACGACGAGGGGTATGGCGTGTCGAAACAAGGAATAGACTATGCGTTTGAAACGGGTGTTAAACTTGTCATCATTCTTGACTGTGGCATCAAGGCCGTCGAGGAGATTGCCTACGCCAAAACGAAAGGGATAGACTTCATTATCTGCGACCACCATGTGCCCGATGAGGTGTTACCGCCTGCTGTGGCTATCCTCAATGCAAAGCGGAAGGACGCCACATATCCCGACAAGAACCTGTCGGGGTGTGGTGTGGGATTCAAACTGGTTCAGGCATTCGCCCTGAGCAATGGAATTGCGTTCAACAGTCTGTTGCCACTCTTAGACCTTGTGGTGGTAAGTATTGCTGCCGACATCGTGCCGATTGTCGGTGAGAACCGCATATTGGCCTATCATGGTATGCGCCAGCTGAACACAAAGCCGAGTACTGGATTGAAAGCCATCCTCGATATCTGTGGATTGGCTGAGCGTGATGTGGTGATGGCGGATATTATCTTCAAGATCGGTCCTCGCATCAACGCATCGGGACGTATGCAGAACGGAAAGGAGTCGGTATCGTTGCTGATAGAGCATGACCCCGAAGCTGCCAGGAAGATGGCAGAGCAGATTGACCAATACAACGAAGAGCGAAAGGAACTGGACAAGCGTATGACGGAGGAGGCAAGCAATCTGGTGGCCAACATCAGCGGCGGTGAGGACGAAAGCGCTATTGTCATCTACAACGAAGACTGGCACAAGGGCCTGATAGGTATTGTGGCATCGCGACTGACGGAAATCTACTATCGCCCGGCAGTTGTATTGACGAAAGCAGGCGATGAAATCGTGGGTTCTGCCCGTAGTGTGGCAGGGTTTGATGTCTATGCAGCCATCGAGAGTTGCCGAGATGTGTTGGTGAACTTCGGCGGACATACCTATGCAGCAGGCCTGTCGTTGAAGGAAGAACATCTGGAGGAGTTCAAGCAGCGTTTCGTAGCGTATGTCACGGAGCACATCAATCCAGAACACATCAAGGCTGCGCTGGAAGTGGATGCAGAAATCAACTTCAAGGAAATCACCCATAAGTTTTTCGGCGACCTGAAGAAGTTCCGTCCGTTCGGCCCGGAGAATCCAAAGCCGCTTTTCTGTACGCATCAGGTGTACGACTATGGTACCAGTAAGGTAGTAGGAAGAGAGCAAGAGCATATCAAACTTGAACTGGTGGACAGCAAGTCGAGCAACGTGATGAACGGCATCGCATTCGGACAGAGTTCAGAGGCACGCTATATCAAGACCAAGGGGTCGTTCGACATCGTCTATTCCATTGAGGAGAATACCCACAAGCGAGGAGAAGTTCAGTTGCAAATCGAAGATATACGAGGAGATAAAGGAGGTGGGTGATGACCTTTCGTGAACTGTTGAAGGAATACTGGGGGTATGACTCGTTTCGCGGAATTCAGGAGGAGATTATCGAAAGTATTGCCCAGGGAAAGGATACGCTGGGACTGATGCCTACGGGTGGAGGAAAATCTGTCTGCTTCCAAGTGCCGACATTGGCGATGGAAGGACTGAACATCGTGGTGACTCCGTTGATTTCACTGATGAAAGACCAGGTGAGCCGTCTGCGTATGCATGGCATCAAGGCCGAAGCCGTTTATTCAGGCATGATGGCCGACGATATCAGCCGGGCTTACGACAACTGCATCTACGGCCGATATAAGTTCCTGTACATTTCGCCCGAGCGGTTGTGCTCAGAGATGTTCAGGCAGAAACTGGCTCACATTCCCAAGATATGTATGATTACGGTGGACGAGGCACATTGTGTGTCCCAGTGGGGATATGACTTTCGCCCGTCCTACCTCAAGATCGTTGAGGTGCGACACCTCATTCCCTATCATGTGCCTGTATTGGCCCTGACTGCCACAGCCACCCCCAAGGTGGTGGACGATATTCAGGATAAGTTGGAATTCAAGGAGCACAATGTGTTCTCGATGAGTTTCGAACGTAAGAATCTGGCATATATCGTACGTCGGACAGCCGACAAGACGGCAGAGATGCTGAGCATCCTGCAGAAAATGTCGCAAGGAAGTGCCATCGTCTATACACGCAGCCGACGGCTGACCAGCGAACTGGCGCAGTATCTGATAGCCAACGGCATCACTGCCGACAACTATCATGCAGGACTGACTGACGCAGAGAAAGACCTGCGGCATATCAACTGGGCGAAAGGCAGAAATCGTGTGATGGTAGCGACCAACGCATTTGGAATGGGAATCGATAAGGCAGACGTGCGACTGGTGATTCACTACAATATACCTGATTCCATCGAGTCGTACTTTCAGGAAGCAGGGCGGGCAGGACGAGACGGGAAGAAAGCCTATGCGGTGCTGCTCTACAATCCACTGGACAAAGTCCAGTTGCACAAGCGCATCAGCGAAACCTATCCCGATCCGGAATATATCCGTCAGACCTACGATGATGTGTGCCACTTCCTGCAAGTAGGAATGGGCGAGGCGCGAGGACGGACTTTCGACTTCAGTATGGAGAAGTTCTGTAAGTACTTCCGTCATTTCGCCAATACCGCCAACAACGCACTGCGGCTGCTCAACAACGCCGGCTATATCGACTATGTGGAAGACAACGATTTCAAGTCGAGAGTGCATATCATCCTTCGTAAGGACGAACTATACCTGTTGAACAGCAAAGAGGAGTTGGTAGATAAGGTGATACAGGCTTTGCTCAGAAACTATACAGGATTGTTTGCCGACTTTGAGTATATCGACGAGATGTATCTGTCGCACATGACAGGCATAGATGCAGAGACCATCTATGATGTGCTGAAAGACCTGAATCAGCGGCGTGTCATCGATTACATCCCACGACGCAAGACGCCTACGGTGATGTTCCGAGTAGGAAGGGTCGATAAGGAAGATATTGGTTTACCGCCAACGGTGTATGACGACCGCAAGGCAGATTTCGCCCGACGGATTGACGAGATACTCCGCTATGCATCAAGCGAAGACCTGTGTCGCAGCCAGCAACTGTTGCAGTATTTCGGCGAGGAAAAGGTGAAAGAGTGTGGGCAATGCGATGTGTGTGTCAGTCGTAAGAAAGGCAAAGGAAGTAAGGCTGCCAAACCCTTGACGGAAGAAATCCGGCTGCTATTAGGCGATGGTGAATGGCATCAGATGAAGGACTTGCTCGCCATCTCCGGTAATACGGAAGAAATCCAGGCACTTGTGCAGGAGATGATAGCAGGGGAAGAACTGATTGTGAAGGGAACGAAAATCAAACGGAAATAAAAACAATAAGATATGGGATTTTTCAAGACATTATTCACAGGTAAGGAAGAATCAGAAGAAGAGAAACAGGAACAGCAGATGAAGAACCAGTTCGATGTGTTCAAATACGATGGTATTCAGGCACAGCGATACGGGAAAACAGATTATGCGCTGGAGTGTTTCAGACGTGCATTGGAGTTGCAGGATGATATAGAGACGCGTGTCATCTATGCAAATGCACTGGTTGGCCAGAACGACCTTGAGGGTGCGATTGAGCAATTGGAGAAAGTACGCGAGACCACACCCGAGGATAAGGAAGTTCTGCTCAACTTGGCAGAACTCTATTTCCAGACGGAGCAATACGAGCAGATGGAAGGTGTGTGCAATGCAGTTCTTCAGTTCGATGAGTCGGAGGCTGCTACCCATTATCTGCTTGCAAAGATGTACAAGGCGAAAGGCGACATGATCAATGCTGTGGCACAGTGTACATTGGCAATCACTAAACATGCCGATGCACCATTCGCTGAGGCTTATTATCTGAGAGCACAATTGCTGTTCGAGATGCAACAATACAAAGAAGCGGAGGAAGATATTGACACCATCCTCCAATACGATGAAGAGAACGATGAGTTTCTGATGATGAAAGGAGAATGTTGTGAGGCATTGCAGAAGCAAGAAGAAGCCAAAGCGTGTTATACAAAGGTGAAAACCATCAACCCATACGTTACGAAGGCTTATCTGCGCCTGGGTGCCATTCTGATGGCGGAAGGGAAGAAAGACGAAGCGGCAAAGATTGTGGAGGAAGGATTACAGCTTGCGCCAGAGGAACTGCAGAACGTGAACGGTGAGTACACGAACGTCGAACAGGAAATGCGTGATGCTTACAAGACGATGGACCCGCTGGGGTTCAATGTGGGAATATGAGACATATTGGCCCAATTCGCCTAATAAGCCCAATGAAAAAAGGAAAATAAGAATTTAAACAAACATAAAATGGAAACAGTATTAAGTGGAATGCGCCCTACGGGCAACCTACATTTAGGAAACTATTACGGAGCTGCTCGCAGCTTCGTGAAGATGCAAGATGAATATAACTGCTATTTCTTTATTGCCGACTGGCACTCTCTGACAACCCATCCCAAACCCGAGGATATTCAGCGCAGTGCACGCACCATCCTTGCAGAGTATCTGGCATGCGGTATCGACCCGGAGAAAGCAACGATTTATATCCAGAGCGATGTGCCCGAAACCATTGAGCTCTATCTCTATTTCAATATGAACTGCTATCTGGGTGAGTTGGAGCGTGTGACGACCTTCAAGGAGAAAGCACGTCAGCAACCTGATAACGTGAATGCCGGCTTGTTGACCTATCCTACCTTGATGGCAGCAGATATCCTTCAGCATCGTGCGGCAAAGGTGCCTGTCGGGAAAGACCAAGAGCAGAATATGGAGATGGCACGTAAGTGTGCCCGCCGCTTTAATAATATATATGGTGTAGAATTCTTCCCTGAACCACAGAATTTCTACTTTGGCGATCATGCCATCAAGATTCCAGGATTGGATGGATCGGGTAAGATGGGAAAAAGTAACGGCAACTGTATCTATCTCTATGAGGACGAAAAGTCTATCCGCAAGAAAGTGATGCGTGCTGTAACAGATAACGGACCTACAGAACCCAATAGCGAGAAGCCAGAGGTGATTCAGAATCTCTTCACGCTGATGGAGATAGCATCTTCGAAGGATACCTACGACTATTTCAATGAGAAATGGAACGACTGCTCTATCCGCTATGGCGATTTGAAGAAGCAGCTTGCTGAAGACCTTGTTCAGACATTGGCACCGATTCGTGAGCGCATCATCGAGATTTCATCTGATCAAGACAAACTCGAAAAGATAGCACGTATGGGTGCAGAGAAAGCACGCGAGAGTGCAGGAGCAACCTTGCGTGAGGTACGTAAGATTATCGGCTTCAAAGTATATTAAGGAAAGATTCTTGCATCCTGATGCTTAGTTGCGACCCGATTCCCAATAAGCGAGATATTGGCTGGCAACTTTCAAGTAGTCGTGATGCTTTCTAACATACTCGACGCTTTGTCGTTTCAGTTCAGGAATACGTTCGGGGTGGAGCACCAGTTGTTCCACCTCTTTGTATACACTTTCGTAGTGAGGCTCTACATTGATAATCGGACGCAATTCCGTCTCGTTGATGATTTCATAGTTCTCAGGTTCTCCGCCACCAATACAGATGATGCCTTTCGACATTGCCAGCAGCGGATTCATCGAAGGCGTATAGGAATAGAGTTGGTCAAGGATGGCATCACTTCCGTCCATCATCTGCTGATACAGGTCAAAGGGAACCGACTCGGCTTTCATCAATTCCATCTTGTCGGGATATTTCGACAGTACGTCTTGGGCAGCTTTCAGCATGATGTCTGTGCCTTTATAGACAGAGCGGCTGCGATTGATGCCGATGAAAAACCTTACTTTCGACGGTACTTCCCCAGAGAGTTTTACGTTTTTTGGACAGCGGATGGGGAAGGGGATGAAAGTGGTTTTCCTTGGCAGCGTGGGGTGATAGCATGCCCAGTATTCGTAGAGGCCCGCAATGATGCCGTCGCAAGTCTCTGCTATATGTTTGTTGAGCTGTTCCTTGGGTGTCCCTATCCAGTCTTTCTGCTCTTTCAGGGCTTCTTCGTCAGTACGGACTCTGTCGCCAAAGTTGAAGTCGCTGTATCTGAGCGGTTTCTTGACGCTGCAATAGTAAACCCAATACCAATCCATTCCGAAGGCTCCAAGAAATACTTTCTTGTTGTGTTTGCGCAGATAGTCGTAGAAGTAGAACAGCCGTTCGGCCTTCAGTTCGAAGAACATAGGATTGATCAGTTGCACCACATCATAGCCTTTCATTTTGGGCAGAAGCCGATAGAGACGCACCAAGAGTCGCAATCCCCCGAATCGTCCCTCAGGGCGGGAGACATCAATGTCGCGCGGATAATTCTTCCAGAAATCTCCATTCGAAATCACTGTAACCTCATGCCCCAACTGGCGAACTCCTGCTGCCAGTGTTGCGTGCACATTGCTATATTCTCCTATTAATAGTATCTTCATTTTTCCTTAGGGATTAATGGAATGATGAAAGTCAGCAGGTTCAAGCCCAACGAGTGATTGGTCATGCGGCGGAACCATGTATATTTAAGGGTATAGTTCTTGTCAGGCAATGGGAACAACTCCTCCTTGCGTAGTCCATCAATCTCCTTCTTCAGTTCTTTCATCGACCCAACCATACGGATATGGTTGTATAGATAATCCATCGTAAGTTGCGCTACACGTCGCTGGAGTGCCTGCTTCTGATGAGTATCTGTAAGGTTGGCGGCAGTTGTATGAAGTCGGGAAATGACGGAACGTGTGTCGTGAAGTCTTTTCAGGTAACGCTCTGTCTGCTGGGTGGCTGATGTTTCGTGCCGGCGATAAAAATATGCATTTGCATCAGTTACAATGACTGATGGGGTTTGAAGCAGCAATCGTGCGGTAAATTCTTCGTCTTCCCCATAGGAAGTATCGGTATTGAAACGCAAGTTCCCCAGTAATACCCGCTTGAAAATCATTCCACAGACCGTTCCGCGGATATTACGACTTGCCATCAGTTCCGCACCCGTGAACGGTCCTTCGGCTGAGAATGCGTTTTGGGTTGGCATCTTTGAGCAGAAATCGAAGACAATCATGTCAGCATTCTCTCGTTTCAGATGTTCTGTGCAGTAGAGATAGGGCGTTTTGATGAGCAGATCGTCAGCATCGACAAATTGGATGTATTCACCAGTCGCTGATTCCAATCCCAGATTACGTGCCGAGCTGACACCTCCGTTCTCCTTGCGAACGTATCTGATGTCGTCTCCCAGTTGGAATAGCGTGTCTTCAGGACTGACATCCGAGCCATCATCCACCACGATGATTTCACGCTCATCCGCCTGCAGCGGAAGGGCTAAGATGCTTTCGATACACTCGCGCAACATATCTGTGGGTACGTTGTAGTAGGGGATGATGAAACTGATGCAGCCTGCTTTCATAGCCATTGTTTGAGTTTGCAGAGCACACTGAGGCCCAAGGTGTTGAGAATGAAAATCTTGATACGCTCATGGGCAGTCCTTCCGATTTCTGAAGAAAGCTTACGGGCAGGTAGGATAGGGGATGCCTTGCATCGTTTGCTGACATCCAACTGGATGTTGAGCACATGCAGATAATACAATGAAGAGCCTTCGTCTTTCCAATCGATATGCAAAGTCTTTGCTGCTTCTATCTGTGCGTCGAGCAGCTGCTGAAGGTCTGTCCCAGATGCCTGTACGGTGATACTGTTCTCATTCCAGCAGTAGTAATACATCCCTTCGGATATGGTCATGACAACAGGCTCATGCTGAAGAATCTGCGGCAATGTCCAAACATCTTCAAACTTCTTGCCTTTGGGAAATTCTGCTCCAAGGAAGAGATAGCGGCGGAACACTTTGTTGCAAGCGTATGAGTGTGCGTAAGCTTGCCCTTCGAGCCAATAAGTGTGCGAGTCGGGGTAGATGATGTTGTCGAATTTCAGTTCGTACTCGCTGGCATGTCCGACATGAACGGCAATAGGGTATTCGATGATTTCCAAATCCTCCTCCTCGCTGGCCATCTTCATCACGAGCTCGTAGGTGTCCTGACGGATATAGTCGTCGCTGTCCACAAAGGTCACAAACTCTCCTTCTGCCACTTTCAACCCTGCGTTGCGAGCATCACTCAGTCCTCCGTTTGTCTTGTGAATCACACGAATCCGATGGTCCTTCTTGGCATATTCGTCGCAGATGCTGCCACACTCATCGGGCGAACCGTCATCTACAAGAATCAGTTCCCAATCGGAAAACGACTGTGAAACGATGCTGTCGACACACCTACGAAGTGTGTCTGCAACACGATAAACGGGAACGATGACGGATAGTTTCATGGTGCAAAGATAATAAATATTTACCATTTTACCATTTACCATTTACCATTTTTCCATTTTTTCAATTCTTTCAGTCTTTAATTCTTCTTTTTTTCGTAACTTTGCACCCAAATATGCTAAAGCAAAATCGTAAATAGTCAATTGTCAAATAGAAAATAAAATGATGACTGCAAAAGAGATACGTGAATCGTACAAGAAATTTTTTGAGTCGAAGGAGCATCTGATTGTGCCTTCTGCTCCAATGGTAGTAAAAGACGACCCTACGCTGATGTTTACCAACGCAGGAATGAACCAGTTTAAGGATATCATCCTTGGAAACGTACAGCCAAAGTGCCGCCGCATGGCCGACTCTCAGAAGTGTCTGCGTGTGAGTGGTAAGCACAACGACTTGGAAGAGGTGGGCCACGATACCTATCACCACACCATGTTTGAGATGTTGGGCAACTGGTCGTTTGGCGACTATTTCAAGAAGGAAGCAATCGGTTGGGCATGGGAGTATATCGTTGATGTGCTGAAAATCAATCCTGCCGACCTCTATGCAACTGTCTTTGAGGGTTCGCCAGAAGAAGGACTTGAGCGCGACAACGAAGCGGCTGCCATCTGGGAGCAATTCCTGCCAAAAGACCATATCATCAACGGCAACAAGCACGATAACTTCTGGGAGATGGGCGATACAGGGCCATGTGGACCTTGTTCAGAGCTACATGTCGATTCCCGCCCGGCTGAAGAGAAAGCCAAGCTGCCTGGACGCGAACTGGTGAATAAAGACCATCCTCAGGTCATCGAAATATGGAACCTGGTGTTCATGCAGTACAACCGTAAGGCTGATGGTTCGCTCGAACCGCTGCCTGCCAAGGTCATCGATACCGGTATGGGCTTCGAGCGTTTGGTTCGTACCCTCCAAGGTAAGACTTCCAACTACGACACCGATGTGTTCCAGCCTATTATCAAGGTCATTGGGGATATGGCAGGTAAGCAGTACGGACAGGACGAGAAGACTGATGTGGCGATGCGAGTTGTGGCAGACCACCTGCGTGCTATTGCCTTCTCAATCGCTGACGGACAGCTGCCCAGCAATGCAAAGGCAGGCTATGTCATCCGTCGTATCCTTCGTCGTGCCGTACGCTACGGCTATACGTTCCTCGACCAGAAAGAAGCGTTCATCTACAAATTGGTTCCGACCCTGATTGCAGAGATGGGCGAGGCATTCCCTGAGATTGCTGCCCAGAAGGAGTTGATTATGAAGGTGATGAAGGAAGAGGAAGATTCGTTCCTCCGTACGTTGGCCAACGGTATCAAGTTGCTGAACGATGTGATGGACGAAGTGAAGGCTGCAGGTAAGACTGTGATTCCTGGAGAAGAGGCATTCAAGTTGTTCGACACCTTCGGCTTCCCACTCGACCTTACCGAACTTATCTGCCGTGAGAATGGTATGACGGTCGATGAGGCTGGCTTCAATGTCGAGATGCAGAAGCAGAAAGAACGTGCCCGTAATGCCGCTCAGGTTGAGATGGGCGACTGGACAATTCTCAACGAGGCTGAAAGCCAGTTTGTAGGCTATGACTATACAGAATATACTTGCCACATCCTCAAGTATCGTGAGGTGAAGCAGAAGAAGGGTGTGGTGTATGAGGTTGTGCTCGACCAGACTCCGTTCTATGCTGAGATGGGTGGTGAAGTAGGCGACACGGGTGTGCTCGTCAACGAGAATGAAACCATCAATGTGGTAGATACTAAAAAAGAAAACGGTCAGTCTATCCATATCGTCGACAAACTCCCACAGGATGCTACGGCTGAGTTTATGGCTTGTGTCGATGTCGATCGTCGTCGTGCCATCGAGGCCAACCACACCTGTACACACTTGCTCGACGAGGCGTTGCGTGAGGTGCTTGGCACACATGTAGAGCAGAAAGGTTCGCTTGTGACAGCCGATTCTCTCCGATTCGACTTCTCACACTTTGAGAAGGTCACTCCAGAGCAGTTGCGTGAGGTAGAACATATCGTCAACGAGAAGATACGTGCCAATATCCCATTGGAGGAATTCCGCGACACACCTATCGAGGAGGCCAAGAAACTCGGCGCCATTGCCCTCTTCGGAGAGAAATATGGCGACAAGGTGCGTGTTGTGAAGTTCGGCACCAGTGTAGAGTTCTGCGGAGGATGTCATGCTCATGCTACAGGTCAGTTGGGAATGGTTCGCATCATTTCTGAGAGCAGTATCGCTGCAGGTGTTCGTCGTATCGAGGCCATCACAGGTAAGAAAGTTGAGGAAATGCTCGATACGGCTCAGGATCTTATTAGCGATCTGCGTAGTTTGTTCAACAATGCGCCCGACCTCATGTCGACCATTCAGAAGGCAATTGCCGAAAACAAGGAACTGCAGGCACAGGTTGCTGAGTTTACGGCTCAGAAGGCTCAGGAGTTCAAGAAGTCGCTCATCGAGCAGGCTCAAACTATCAATGGAGTGAAAGTCATCAAGGGTGTGCTTCCTATCGATGCACAGAGTGCCAAGGATATGGCATTCCAGCTCCGTACACAGTTCCCAGAGCAGTTGCTCGTAGCCATTGCCTGTGCGCCAGACGGGAAGCCCTTACTTACCGTTGCTCTTTCCGACGACCTGGTAAAGGAAGGCAAGAACGCAGGTCAGTTGGTTCGCGAGGCAGCCAAACTCATGCAAGGCGGTGGTGGAGGTCAGGCTCACTTTGCTACAGCAGGTGGTAAGAACTCCGAAGGCATGAAAGCCGCAGTAGATAAAGTCATTGAGCTATTTTCAATTTGACGATTTACTATTTACCATTCAAATAATTAGACATTCACCATGATCAAATCCTTTTTCTTTAAGTCTTCCCCCCTTGGGGAAATAAGAGGGGGGCTGTTCCTCTTCTTGCTTCTTTGCCTGCCAATGATGGTCCAGGCTCAGAAACCCGACAAGAACTTCCATATCTTCCTCTGCTTCGGACAGTCGAACATGGAAGCTGGTGCACGTCCTGCCGAACAGGACAAAGACTTTAACGACCCGCGGTTCCAGTTCCTTGCTGCGGTCAACATGCCGCGTACACAGCGCGAGATGGGACATTGGTACACAGCCATTCCACCTATCTGCCGTGAAGGAAACAACATGGGACCTGTCGATTTCTTTGGCCGTAAGATGATTGAGAGTATTGATAAGCGCTACCGCATTGGTGTCATCAACGTATCGGTCGCGGGAGCGAAAATCGAACTATGGGACAAAGACGACTACAAAGAGTATATCGACAATGAGCGCGACTGGATGAAAGCTATCGTCAACCAATACGACGGCAATCCCTATAAGCGACTTGTCGATATGGCACGTATTGCACAGAAGGATGGTGTCATCAAGGGCATCCTCATCCATCAAGGTGAGTCGAACTCAGATGATCAGAAGTGGCCAGAGCGTGTCAAGAAGATTTACAATGACCTCTGTGCCGACCTCGGCCTCAATCCAAAGGATGTGCCTCTGCTTGCAGGCGAGTTGAAGCATCAGGAGCAGGGTGGTGTGTGCTGGCGCTTCAATGTCGACATTCTGCCTAACCTGCCTAAGACGCTTCCCAACTCTTACATCATCTCTGCGAAAGACTGCGAGAGCACAGGCGACCAGTTCCATTTCAGTACCGAAGGTATGCGCACCCTCGGCTACCGTTATGCTGAGCAGATGCTGAAATTGCACAAGTATAAGATGAAGAAGAAGTAACCGCCAGGACGATTATGAAAACGAAAACAAAAACAATGATTTGGCTAGCTGCCCTTTCCCTCATGCTCACAGCTTGTGGAGAGAAAAAAGCCAAGGATGTGCTTGTTGCCGAGGATAAGACTGAGGCAGTAAGCGAAAGCCAAACCGAAGATGAAGACGATATGCCCGAGAGCGAGGTCGATGTCGTCAGCTGTGTGTGGGATATGATTCCACTCACTGGCGTTGCAAAGGACGGCAAGGTCGGCATCGAGCAGTTTGCCAATAAATTCTGCTACGAGTATAGTAACTACAAGCCCAATGAAGTGCTGTGCGACTATCTCCGCGACCCGGCGAAGTACGATAACGAAGACTTCGATATCAACTGCCAGCCGAAGAAGGGATATATCAGTTGCAGAGGCATGTTCCAGTGTGGTTACGACACGGAATGCTGCTACTGGAAGCGCAAGAACGGACACAGCCTCGTAGCCTTCTGGCTGTCCGAAGGGCATGAGAGTGGTGCCGAGTACCAACTCCTCGCCTTCTACGACTACGACCCCGATACCGACACCATGACCCCTGAGCCTGCGTTGAGCAAAAAGCTTACAGACGTCGTGGACAATTACGACTCGTACAGCATCACCCTGCCTGAAGAGGGTAAGGACATCGAACTCATCGGCTATACCGACGACGAGGAAGAAGAAGACTGCATCGTTACTTGCTTCCAAGCTCATTGGAACGGTAACGATTTCATAAAGATAGAGGAGGTGACTACGACCCCGATACCATAACCTTGGACGTGGAGTAATCATCCAGCCGACCTTGACTACAAGCAGGGTTTCAGTTTCTGCTGACGCCCTGCTTTATCACTTCAACTAGGAACAATAAGCGTTTTTTTATAATTTTTATCTGTAACCGCGCAAGATTTTCATCCTTTCGGGATTATATGGTTGTATAATTTTTAATCCAGCAAACGTTATGAAAAAAAGAATCGTATGTGGAGCCGTCACCCTGACAATGATGACAGCAGTAGTCGTAGGATGCAGCAACGATGAGGAAAGCAATAATCCTCTTAATCCTGATCCGATAGTAAAGCCTGAGAAGGTGACGCTGACCCGCTCAGAGCAGCAGTTGGTTGCCAGCAGTAATGCCTTTTCGTTCAATCTGTTCCGAATGGCGCAGGATCAGGAGGAGAGCCAAATCCTCTCGCCACTCAGTATCACCTATGCTCTTGGCATGCTCAACAATGGTGCTTCGGGCGAGACGCAAGAACAGATAAATAAGGTGTTAGGCTTTGGTGATACAGGAGCCGACAGCATCAATGCCTTTTGCCGTAAGATGCTGACGACTGCCCCGCTGCTCGATCCTCAGACGAAGGTGATGATTGCCAACAACATCTACGTCAACAAGCCTTATCAGTTGAAAGCAGACTTTGTGCAGAAAGCAAAGGTGTTTTACGATACTACTCCCGAGACCCGCGATTTTCACGACGGCAAGACAATCGATGTCATCAACCAGTGGGCGAGCGACCACACAGAGCGAATGATTCAGAAGGTGCTCACGGCCGATGAGTTCAATCCCGATGCCGTCAGTTATCTGCTCAATGCTATCTATTTCAAGGGTACTTGGGCTGATAAGTTCGACAAGGCGAAGACGAAGGACGAAGACTTCTGGCAGGCAGGAGCGGAAAGTGCACGCACTAAGATTCCGATGATGCATAAGCTAGACCATCTATTGTATGCCGAGAACGACCGTTATCAAGCCTTGTCCTTGCCCTACGGTAACCATTCCTACCATTTGACGATACTCCTGCCTAAGGTTTCTACGAATGCTGTGCCCCCAGTGCCCACCATCGAAGAATGGCAGCAGTTGCAACGAAGCATGTATGGCAAACCTGTTGACTTGAAACTCCCACGTTTCGAAACCGACAGTAACTTCAATCTCGAAGCCATTATGTCTGCATTGGGTATGCCCGATGCCTTTGATGCTAAAAAGGCCGACTTCAGTCTCTTCTGCAACGTACCGACCTATATATCGCTGATGAAGCAAGTGGCAAAGATTAAACTCGACGAACAGGGTACTGAAGCAGCAGCAGTTACCGTGATAGGCATGGAGTTGGCGGCAGTAGAGCCCAATCCCACTCAGCCAATCGACTTCCATGCTGACCGTCCTTTCCTCTATGTCATTAGCGAGTCGCAGACGGGAGCCATCTTCTTTATCGGTCAGTACACGGGCAAATAATTGATGTGATAATTACAGAGAATGTAGAACAGCGCCTGTTAAAGCGTTTGCAGGACGGCGATAAATCAGCCGCCCGCGAATTCTATACCCTCTATGCTGACTATCTTGCAGGAATCTGTTCGCGATACATTGATGATGAGGACGACCTCAAGGACGTCTTCCAGGATGCTTTCATCCATATCTTTACTCATATAGGCGATTTTCGGTATCGCGGGGCAGGTTCCTTGCAGGCATGGGTGTCGAAGGTGATGGTCAATCAATCGCTGAAGTTCTTGCGGACGAAACGACGGCATGAGTTTGTACAACTGGACGAGAGCATGACTGACGAGTTGGAAGATGACGAGCCGCCCGTCAGCGATATTCCGCCCGATGTCATCCGGCAGATGCTGAGCCGCCTGCCAGTCGGCTACCGCACGGTGCTCAATCTCTATGTGTTTGAAGACATGAGCCATCAGGAGATAGCCCGGCTGCTCGGTATCAAGGAAAACAGTTCGGCATCGCAGCTGCACAGGGCGAAACGCCTGCTGGCAAAGATGATTAGACAATATAATGAACATATCCCCCCACAATCATGAACGCACAATGGAGACAACAGCTGAAAGATAAGATGGAAGGCTATCAGCGGCCTGCCCCGGAGGTGATGTGGAGTGAAATCGACAAGGTGCTCGATGCCCGTAGGACGCACCGGGCTTGGCTGTGGCGCATAGCGGCAGCAATTGCTGTGGTGCTGACGATAAAGGGTGCCGGCTACTGGATGACTCGTCAGGATCCGACCGAGCAGCTCCCACTGACTGCCAAGACGAATACTGACGATAACCCTGTGGAACCAATCAATTCCATCGCTCCTGCCAGCTCAACAGTCTGCACAACTCCCACAACTTCCGTAACTCCTATGAACCGCATAAATGTTGTGCAAGCCTCGCCCCATAGTGCTGTGCAACAGCAGAACACGGCCTTGCCGACAGAGGATTCGCAAAGCGCGGATGCTGTGGCTACTGTCGATGCTGTGGCTACTGTCGATGCTGTGGCTACTGTCGATGCTGTGGCTACTGCCGATACTGCAGCAACATCTACTTCTACTGCTCTTGCCCAAGGAGAAGAGTCGCATCTTTCCTCATTAAGGGAGATAAGAGAGGAACTCCAGAGGCAATTGCCTCGCCGTTCCGATAGCCGTTTGATGGCGAAGGTCTACATGCAGAATATTTATGAAGTCGGTCGTCTCGTTAAGCCGGAGTATAATTATAAGGAGAATACTCAGACTATTATCAACACCCCCGAAACAGTCATCCCCGTAGACGAATGGACCTCTACGGATTCTACGGATTCCAAACCGATACCGCGCAGGGGACCTGAGAACAGTCATTCCATCCGCTATCATCAGCCAATTCGTCTCGGCGTTTCGCTTCGCTATCGACTCGACGACCATTGGAGCGTGGAGAGCGGCTTGTTGTATTCCTTGCTTGTGACTGAAGTCGACGAGGAGGAGCAACGTCATAGTTACATCGGCGTGCCGATGAATCTCGGCTACCGGCTATGGGTAAGTCGTCGCTTTGGCATGTATCTTTCGGCAGGCGCTACAATTGAGAAAATGCTCGATGCCAGTCCTTGGCAGTTTTCCCTGAACACAGCCGCCGGTGTCGACTATCAGCTGACCGACCGTCTCAGCCTCTATGCCGAACCAGGGGTAGGGTATTACTTCTCGAACCGCAGTAGCATTCCCGCCGTTTATCAGCATCGCCCGTTCAATTTCGACCTTAGTTTGGGTGTGCGCTTCGACTTGAAATAATGCCTTGCAAGTACGTTCCTGATGTTTGTACAATAAATTAGGTTTCTCCATAGCTAGGGGGATTTTTTTTCCTGACTACGCCGTCAATTCCGCTGAATTCTTACGGTTATATTGTGATGGCCTCTCGCACTGGGCGATACGGCTCGTTGATATGAGTAGCCCTCCGCTAAAGGGGACTAAGGGAAAATTTTGTAATCCATAAGGGCTGCAAAATCACGCTTGTTTTTCACACTACAAATTTACGGATTAATTGCGACATAACCAAATAATAAGGTATAAAAAACAGCCACAAAATGTAATTTTGTAAACATACATATCATTTTGTAAAGTACAGATGTCAATTTGGGACTTTGTTTGTTTACGCCCATAAAAAGTGGTCACGATGGTCATTTGGTCATTTGTCAAAATCGATTTCTGGTAGGGTAGAAATCCGCACTATAATATATAATTTTTAATTATATATTATAGTGAGCCGAAAAGTCCCTTCCATTTTTCATTTTGACCAAATGACCTTGACCAAAATGACCGCGATGGTGTGTCTTTTCCTGATTTTGGTTGACAGTTTTTTGTTCCGATATTATCTCGATGAAATGGGGCAAAATCAGCGATATTTCATGGGTGTCTCATGTATTCTTGAATTTTTTTTGCAATTTTTACTTGACATTTCCTGCCCTTTTTGCGTTATGTATGTAGAAAAGTCAGTAGTTTTTCTGCATTTTTTCTTTGGATTTGTCATTAATAATGAATATCTTTTGCAATGAAACTATCTAAAAACACCTAAATATGACAGCTATGAAACATCTATTAGTAATCATCTGCGTACTCTCAGACCGCCTTTGCTCAGCGATTTGAGTTGCAAACGTACAAACCGAGTAAGGATATCCAGAACGAGATTCACGACTGGGATGACAGAGACATCTTTCAGAAGGCAGTGAAGCATGTCACTAAGATTCCGTCGAAGATACGGTATGACGGAGGTTTCACGGATCATGGCTTCAACACGTCTGCACCAGGAATGGTGGGATGGTCACTTTATTAATCTTGGCTGTCTTCTTTGGGCCAGTTTACCAAATACACTTTTTCGGTGGCGCGGGTGAAGGCGGTGTAGAGCCAGCGATAGCAGTCCGTGCCCATCATCTCCTCTGTGACATAGCCTTGGTCGATAAACACCTGCGACCATTGTCCGCCCTGCGCCTTATGACAAGTGACGGCATAGGCATACTTGATTTGCAGGGCATTGAGATAGGGGTCTTCCTTCATCTTGCGCATGCGTTCCTTTTTTGTCGGTATATCGGCATAGTCCTCCAGCACACGGTTCCATAGCTGTTCGCTCTGCTCGTGGGGCAGGGCAGGAGCCTCGGTATGGAGGGTGTCGAGCAGGACTGTGACAGTGAGTTCCAGGTCGTCGTAGTCGGGGAACCGCAGTTCGCAGTCAGCAAAACGGAAGCCGTAGAGTTCTCGTTCGTTTCGCACTCGGAGCACCTGGGCAATATCGCCGTTAGCAATGAATGACAGAGAAGCGCCCTCTGACTCCCCTAAATTAGGAAGGAGAGAAGTCCAGTAATAGTTGTTCTTCACAATCATGATGAGGTCGCCCGAGGCGAGTTCTTCCTCGCGGTCGAGTATCTGGTTGCGGATGCCCATGTTGTAGATATGTGCACGCTTGTTGGAGCGACACACGACGATGGTGTCGTCGATGCCGTAACGATGGTAGCAATTGGCAATTTCCTCTACGAGTTCGTTACCAGGGATGTTGCGCACGTCCTCTTGCCATTGTACCTGGAACTTGGAACTTGGATCGTGCTGGTCGATGATGCCACGCAGGAGTGTGGCATTCTGGAGGATGCCGGAGAGATTGTGCTGACGGACCACCTGTGTGAGGGTGTAGCAGGTGACGGAAAGGCTGTAGCCCCTCAGCACTTCGGGTTGCAAGGCAGGGCTGTAGATGTTGCCCACAGGGGGCAGCTGGGCGATGTCGCCCATGAGGATGAGACGGCATCCAGGGGCGGAATAGACAAACTGGATGAGGTCGTCGAGCAGGCGCCCTGTTCCGTAGATCGAATTAGAGGCATCGTTGGAAATCATCGAAGCCTCGTCGACGATAAACAACACATTCTTCAACGTGTTATACCCCATAGAGAATACGGTGTCGTCATCGATGGATTTCTGGCGGTAGATACGTTTATGGATGGTGAAGGCTTCGTGACTGGCATAGAGCGAAAACACCTTTGCTGCGCGACCCGTCGGAGCCATCAGTACACAGCGACGATCGAGTTGCTCCATCGTTCGCACCAAGGCAGAAACAAGCGAGGTCTTGCCCGTTCCGGCATAACCGCGAAGGACGAAAACATCGGTATGCCGTGAACTCGCTTGCCATGAGTTTTTCGAATGAGTCGAATCGGCATTTCGTCCTGACGAAGTCGGTTTTTCGGCAGAGGCGTCGGAGTCGGCTCCAGGCAAAATGAAATCTGCCAATGCTTCGACAACTTCTTGCTGTTGAGTAGTCGGATTATGACCGAAATTATTTAAAATTAGCTCCTTAAAGTAGTCAATTATCATCGTATTATGCAAAAAAATATGGTTTATGCATTGTGAATTATGAATTATTTTGTATTTTTGTGCCACGAATATACAAAAAAAATAAATATTACGAACATTATGTTGAAAAAAACTTTCATTTGCCTGCTGATTTTAGCAGCTTTGGGTCTCGTAGGTGCTTGTTTCATGAGCATTTATACAGACATTGCATTCGACAATGAGAAGTCGGAGAGAGAACAACTGGTTATTGCGCGTCTTATGAAGATTCGCGATGCAGAGGAAGAATTCCGTAAGGGACATGGTGGCGAATTCTGTGGAACGATTGACTCTTTGGTGGATTTCGTGAAGAACGGCCGTGCTGTTGTCAAGGTTGACGAAGATGTATGGACCGACGAATTGGCAGAGAGTTTTGAAACGAAGCGCGATGCCATCCTTGCCGGTAAGTTCCGTAGTGATACCGTATGGCAGTCGGCTGCTGAGAAACTGGGTATCGATAACCCAGACTCTTTGAAATATATACCAGTAGGTAGAGCCGGTGCTACATTCCAGCTCCGCAAGCATGAGGCATTCAACCTCAAGTCGAACGAATTCGACAAAGTATGCGAGGTTCGTGCTGCGCTCGACGACTATCTCGATGGTATGAGTGCCAAGAAGGTTCGTCTGCTGAAGCAAGACCTGAAGAAACGCGGAAAGAACCGTGCTGACTTGTATGAAGACAATGCCGACGACTTCGAAGGCGAATGGTACGGTCTTCGTATGGGTGACCTCAAGGATCCGCAGAACAAGATGGCGGGTAACTGGGAATAATGCCTACACCCTAACCCCTCCGTCAAGGGAAGGGCAAGAATTTATGCGCGTTATTGCAGGTAAATACAAAGGAAAACGGTGGGATGTGCCTCATACTTTCAAGGCACGTCCCACTACTGATTTTGCCAAGGAGGGGCTGTTCAACATTCTCCATAATGTGTATATCGACTTTGACGAGCACCCTTCAGCACTCGACCTGTTCTGCGGAACAGGAAGTATCTCGCTCGAACTGCTATCGCGCGGTTGCTGCCCCGTGGTGTCGGTAGAGAAAGACTTCAAGCACTATCAATATCTCCGACGGATTTCTGCAGACCTGAACGACCCGAACTGGCATCCAGTGATGGCCGACGTGTTCAAGTTCCTGAAAAGTCCTGCGGTAAATGGGAAATGGTCTGACGGAAAACTATACGACCTTATCTTTGCCGACCCTCCGTACGCTTTGGAAAACCTGAAAGACATACCGGATTATATCTTTCAAGAAGGTCGCACGTTGCTGAATCCAGAAGGCATCTTCGTGTTAGAGCACGGCCGCGATTACGATTTCTCGTCGCATCCCCACTATGTGGAGCATCGCAATTATGGCTCAGTCAATTTCTCCTTTTTCCAATAAGAGAAAGAATTTCGCCGATTCACCCTTTTCATTGATTAGGTAAAAAAAGCCCTGCTGAACAAATCGTTCACAGGGCTTTATCGTATCATAAAGTGGGGCTTTATCTCCATCCTCTATTCCATCCTCCGCCTCCGGCAGAGCGTTCGTCGTCAGTTCCCATCACGTTCTTGCCTCCAAAGATGCTGAACTTATAGATGACGCGAACCATACCATATTGATAGATGGCATTGTAGCGGGAGTCGCTACGCATCAAGGCTGTTATATTACGGCTGATATTGGTCTGCTGACCAAGGATGTCGTTCACCTCGACCATCACTGTGAGGGCTTTGCCCTGCAGGAATGAGTGTGAGAGCTGGGCGTTCCACAGCAATTCGTTGGTATTCATCTCGCGCTGGGCATATCCACGGCGGCTGCTCATACCGATATCGGTATTGATGGCAGAACCCCATGGGGTGGTCCATTCGAACTCGGCGCCATACGAGAAGTCGTAGGTGTTCTGATTTGCCATGGTGTTCATGTTGTTTTTGGAGTTTTGATAATCCAAACGACCGTTGAGCGCGATACTCACTTGTTCGGTACGGTAGGAGAGTTCCAAGCCGGTATCGAAGCCGAATGAGTTGGTGATAGACTTGATGTCGGTGTTGTCGGTTGTATTCATCACATTGTTGTAGAATCCTACGTTGTGGGAATAATTACCGCCTAGATCGACATCGAGATTGAATGCCTTTTCCTTACCCAGTCCTGTGTTGAAGCCAAATCCGCCACCTCCATTCCAGTTGCCGTTGATGTTCATAGGCATGGTGGTACGCACACCCTGTGAGTCGTAGGTGGTCTTATTGTCGATGCTGTTGCGAGTAGCGTTGAACCACATCCACGAGTAGATGCCTCGCTGGAGGTCGGCGTTGTAGGTGTTGAAGTTGGCATTGATGTTGTGTGAGAACGAGGGCTTCAAACCTGGATTTCCCTTTGTGATGACCAATGGGTTAGAGTCGTCCTTGATGTCGAGCAGACTGGTCATGCTTGGCTGACGTGTACGTCCGTTGTAGCGCACATTGAGGTTGGTCTGCTTGTTGAAGTTCCAACGCAAATTGACGCGTGGAGCGAAATTGAAGACATTACGGGTGACTTCCGGATACTCGTGACCCATGTATCGGTAATCGAGTGTGCTGCGTTGCGGAAGCAGGTCGAAACCGATGCTGAAGTTGTATTCGTCGCGTACCTTGCGGAAACTGAGACCGATGGTTTGGTTGTAGTTGCGATACTCGGAGTATTGGCTGAGTGCGGTCGTGTCGCGAAGCATATAGCCTGTTTCTTCCATAAACCGTAGTACGGCATTGATGTTGTAGCGATTGGCTGCGAGGCTCTGCGACAGGTTCTGATAGGCCTGTGAGTCGTAGATCTGTGCACGGCGGTCGTTCTTGCTGTAGCTGTACTGATACTCATAGCTGAACTGCAGGTAGGTGCGGTCGGCAATCGGTTCGCTATAGGTGATCTGAGCGCTGATGTCGTGGTTGTTGGATGGCGTGTAGTAGTAGCGATTGTTCTGCTGGGTGGTACCTAATGAGTTGTAGGTGATATTGGCAGCAGAGAGTTGCTTGTTGGTGCTTTCGTTGAATCCTCCACGTACTCGCAAAGTGATGTTTCGTCCTCTGTCGTTGAACTTGCGGTTGAACTGAATGTTACCGTTGAAGTTGGTGCTGGTGCTGTACGACTGTCCACGATTGGTGTTGGTATTCACAACAATACCCATGAGGTTGTTGAGAATGGTGTTGGCAGGATCGAGGGCTGCTCCGCCGGATATGCGGGCAATCTGGTCGTTATAGGCAAGCGCCTCGTTTGTATAGAGGTTCGGGTCGTCGTCGTAGGAGCCGGAAAGACTGTTCGACATGCCGCGGTTACGGGAATATGTCAGGTTAGGGCGGAAGATGATGTTGGTCATCGTATCGGGCTTCCATTCGAATCGGAAGTTACCAAACACGCGGTTATTGCTTGAAATGTTCTTGTTGAAGCTCTCACCGAACTTACCTTTGGTAGCATTGAAACTTTCAGTAGATGAGGTGTTCTCATTGTCGTTTCCGTCGTAACGATAACGGATGCTACCTCCGCTCTCCAACTTAGGTTTATCAGTGGCGTAGTTGGCTCCTATCTCCTTGCTGGTGCGGAGACCGCCTCCCCAGCCTCCCCAACGGCCGCCTCCACCTCCGAAGCCTTGGTCGGCTACGTTGTTGGCACTACCGAGCAGGGTTGCCTGGAAGTCATCATTGAAACGGTTTACATTGAAGCGTGTGGCATAGCGATGCTTGGTTCCTACACCTAGATTCAGGTTGCCGAACCATCCGTTCTTCATACCTTTCTTGACGGTAAGGTCGAGTACGGTTTCTTCTTCACCATCATCAATACCCGTCACACGCGAGAGGTCGCTCTTGCGGTCGTAGGTCTTGAGTTTGTCGATCATCTCGGTGGGGATGTTCTTCATAGCGACTGACTTGTCGTTGAGGAAGAATTCCTTACCATCCACCAGAATCTTATTGACGGTCTTTCCGTTGATGGTGATATTGCCCTCGCTATCGACTTTTGCCCCAGGAAGCTGCTTCACCAATGCTTCCAACGTGGAACCTTCAGGCACACGATAGGCTGCTGCATTGTAGACAAGTGAGTCGCCCGAAACTGCTACCTTGGCTGCGTGGGCTGTTACCTCTGTGGCTTTCAGCAGTACGGCATCGGTCGCCATAGTGATATAGCCGATGTTGGCATTACGGGTCTTTTGAGTGTTTAGATCTACATCCACGTATTTGGTGATAAAGCCAATGTATGAAATCTTGACCGCATACTTCCCTTTCTTGATGCTCTTGAAAGAAAAGTCGCCTTGAGCACTCGTGGCAGTTCCTTCAACAAACGAACTGTCGGGGAGGGCAAGTAACTGAATGGTTGCTGCCACAACGGCTTCACCTGTCTCTTTTTCAATCACTGTTCCACTTACATTGAATGTGTTTTGTGCTGATAGCTTGAGGATAGACAGCACAATCATGGCAATCAGGAATACTGATTTCTTCATCGTTGATCCTTTTAATAATTAATCTTTTTACCTTTAACTAAAACAATAGCAGCAAATAGAGCCACACAATATCGAGTGCAAAGTTACGAATTAGTTTAGACAGAACGGGATTATTTAAGTTATTTTATCATTTGAATTTCACTTTTTAGGCGAATTCCTTAGAATAAGTCATTTATTATCCGTAATTTTGCAACGCAAAACAGAATCGTATGAAGATTAGAAGCATGATAATCACGATGTCGGCTGTGCTGTTTTCAATGAATATGCATGCCCAGTTCGTGAGATTGGAGAAGTATCCGACCATACCGGTAGAGTATGAGGCTGCATTCGTGGATCAGGTGACGAATTATGTATCAGGTGTCGTAAAGTCGTTGTATGGGCAGTATTTCGGACAGCTGTCGCCCGAGGGAAACATCTATGGCTATGGTTCGTTCTATACGGATATGGATGGCGAGGTGTATGGCCTGTATCGCAATGGTGACCTGGCCTTCGGTATCAAGAAGGGAGCAGATATCGCCAAGGTGGGAACAAATGACCATTTCATTGCCTACGACCTGCGTACGGGTTACCCTATCTATATCATGAAAGACAACCAGAAGTACAATCCATCGACCGATATGCGTGAGAAGAACAAATTCATGGTCTTGACATATCCAAATGGAGATAAATACGTGGGTGAAGTCATAGATAACAAGCGTGAGGGATACGGGCTTTATTTCTATGCAAACGGTAATTATTATTATGGTAAGTACAAGAACAACAAGCAATACGGATATGGAGCTTTGTTTAAACAACAGAATAATAATGTGACAATTCAGTATTGGGATGGAAGCGATGAAGACTAACGGACTGAAAGCATGGGTGTTGGCATCAAGACCTAAAACACTGACGGGAGCAATCGCTCCCGTCTTAGTTGGTGGTACGTTGGCTTTCGCTGATGTAATACATCTTGAACAGCAGGCATGGTGGTTAGGGTTATTGTGCTTGCTGTTTGCCGTTATCATGCAAATCGATGCCAATTTGGTGAACGACTATTTCGATTTCAAAAAAGGGACCGACCGTGAAGACCGTCTCGGCCCTGAGCGTGCCTGTGCTCAGGGGTGGATTACCCCGACAGCGATGCAGTGGGGAATAGGGGTGTGTACCCTCTTGGCTTGTGTGGTAGGACTGGTGATGTTGTTTCTTTCCCAACGATGGGAACTGCTGATTGTCGGCATCGCTTGTGTGGTAGGGTGTTTTCTCTATACCATCAAATTTTCGTATTTGGGATTGGGTGACATACTGGTTCTCTTGTTTTTCGGCATTGTCCCGGTAGGATTCACCTATTATGTCATGACGGGCAGCTGGACACTACCTTTGACGCTTGCTGGTATCGGAATGGGACTTGCGACGGATAATCTTCTGATGGTGAATAATTATCGGGATATTGAGCAGGACAGGCAAAGTGGGAAGATGACGATTGTGGTAAGGATGGGAAAGCAAGCAGCATTGCAACTCTACCTGTGGTTAGGCCTTGTGGCAGCAATGCTGATGATGGCTGTTGAAATCATCTTGTTTTTTACTGATCATCGTAGTTTGGTTGGCTTGCCTTTCGTGACTATTTACCCAGTTTGGCATATATCGAACTATCGAAAAATGAGAGCTCTCACAGGGAAAGCTCTCAATATGGTGTTGGGAAAAACGGCGGCAGGTATATTCCTTTATGCTGTCGTGTTTGCTGTTTCCTTGCTGATTAATGCTACAGCATAGGCGCTGATGCCTTCTTCTCGTCCCGTAAAACCTAATTTCTCTGTCGTTGTTGCTTTGATACTGACAGCATCGATATCCACCTTCATGCATCTTGCCAATACTTCCTGCATCTCAGGGATATGAGGATTCATCTTGGGATGTTCGGCACAAATCGTAGCATCGATATTTTCTACATGATAGCCTTTCTGTGCGATAATTTCTATCGTCTTTTGTAAGAGAATCTTTGAGTCGATATTCTCAAACTCATTTCCTTTGATAGGTGGAAAATGAAAACCGATGTCACGCATATTCGCAGCACCAAGCAGGGCGTCGCAAATAGCGTGAATCAAAACGTCAGCATCGCTATGTCCGGCTAATCCCATCGTGTGTTCCAATTTGATACCGCCGATCCATAGGTCCCTTCCAGTTACCAACTGGTGGACATCATACCCCATTCCGACTCGAAACGTACTCATGCTGTTGGTGTGTCTTTATCTTTTCTTTTTACCGAGAATATCACCGATGCCGTCCATATCGAATGCAAGTGTGAAACGAAGCGTCTGGTCCAATGGGTTGCTTTGAGATGCAGAGATGATATAACCTGCATCGATAGAGAAGACGTTCATCTTGAAACCGGCACCGAGCGTATAGTATTTACGGTTACCTTTGTTAGGGTGTTCGTAATGATATCCGGCACGAAGGAAGAACTGGTTGTTGTAAGCATATTCCAAACCTGCACTCCATTGGATTTCCTGCATTTCTTCTTTGAACCCATTTGGTGCATCGCTAAACGACTTGAAGATACCAGAGATAGAAGAGATGTTGTAATAGCCTTCGTCCATCAACCAACTGGTGTAACCGGAGAAATCTTGTTCGTCTGCTCCTGTTTCCTTGATATATTGGTCCATGGTAGGACGGGTAGGAACCAATAGCTTGTTGGCATCTGCACTAATGCTGAACGTGTTGTACTCATCGATTGGAATCATCAGAGATGCACCCAGACGTAAGTTTGTGGGGAGAAACTCGCTGGTGGTTCCTTCATCGTAAGAGATTTTACTACCGATGTTGTTGATATTCAATCCCCAACCTAATTGGCATTCGCGGTTGCCGAGATTCAAGTATCCGTTGTGATACATTGCCAGGTCGGCTGCAAATGCAGAACCAGGTGTCAAGTCATCTGCCTGACCCATGTCGGAGTGAATATAACGCAAAGCGACAGCTGCGGAGAATGTTTCGCTCAACATACGAGAATAAGCTACGTCAATTGCCATTTCGTAAGGCTTTAAGACTTCCTCAGTACCCCATACCGTTACCTCACCAAGCGAGAAATAGCGTAACGAACCACTCAACGCATCGTAATTGCCGATACGGTAATAGCCAGTTACGTTGGCAAGGTCAATGTCGTTTACAATCTGACGTAACCAAGGTGTATAGTTGAGTGCAACACCCGAACGGCTGATGGTAAACGGATACTTAGCTGGGTTCCAATACTGTGAGTTGACATCGGGATCGGTGGCAGCTCCTATATCACCCATACCGCCACCACGTGCATCAGGGGCAATTGCCAGTGAGTTCACACCATAATAAACAGGATTGAACTGATTCTTTACGTCCTGTGCTTGTGCTGAGATGCAAAAAGCCGTATTCAAAATGCTAAATGCAATCAATAATCTCTTTATCATATTATATTCTTAATCTGTTTTGTAATGTGGCGTTGCTTTTGCTAACACCTTATTATGTATATAATAACTCAAAAACTCTGTTTTTATTGTGCTGTGACCACAAACTTTTTTGATTCGGACGCTTGAGCACCATTACCCGTAGAGATGCTGGCCTTGCAGATATAGATGCCGGGTTGCAGATGTCCGTTCATTTCGTTCAAGTTGCAAGTGTATGTGTAATAATTAGAAGCACTTACACCTGTCTCTCCACCCCGCCATACTTCTCTGCCCTGCATGTCGAAGATGCGGACATCAATATTCAATGCTGAATTTGGCCTGTCGTTTTCAATCAATACAGAAAGTATGTTGTTACGACCAGGACTGTTTATCTGCAAACTAAGGAGATTAGGCTTTAAGCCTTGGTATACATCAAATTCAATTTCAAGCGTGGATGGATTGTTCAGGACATCCCATGCTCTAAATAAGAGGGTATGTCTGCCTTTTGACAATTCCGGCAAATTGCAATAGACGGAACCGGTGGTCCAAGTACCTGTTGCATACTTGAAGGTTCGGTTCAGGTCAAATGTCATATTAGGATCGTTGTCAACTATGACAGTAATCTCATGACCGATACCACTACCTGTAGCGTTAATGCCGTTCTCGTCTTGAATCACTCCTAAGAAATACGGTGTTTCATGCATTGGAACAGTAGTGGTCTGCAATACATTGCTAATGGTAGAGTCCGTTGATATTACATTCGAAAAGCGTTCTCCATTCAGGGATGCGACTAATACGGGACCTTGTGTATTTGTGGATATGTTGCTATCAGTACCTCCGATAAAGAAATCCTGGAAATTACCATTTGCCTCAATGCTTCTTTCCTCATTAATGGCATAGAAGCACATAAAGCCGTTCTCATCGGAGTAGTTGATGTCGAGCGGTACAGGGAACGTGAAATTGAATTTACCCTCTTTAATAGAGTCGCTACCCGCAAATAGTGTTCGGGTGCGTGCATAGAATTGGAATGGGGTTACATCTTCTTTCGCGTTGTTGTTGCAAGTGATAAACTCCATGTTATCGAAGACTGTTGGGGTAATGAGACCATTGAAATAGGGGGCATCATTACCATCTTCATCCACGATATGTCCTTGTACAGAAACAATAGAACCGGCACTGATGGTCTGTTCAGGATCGTCTTCTACTGCAATGTCGTTTACCTTGTCGACCTTTATCTTGTATGTAGGAACAGGTAGAGCAATTGCGGGGTCGCCAATGAGTACATAGTGCGCTTTGTTGAGGGAGTCGCGATGCGACAGGGCTCCTCTTCCTATCAGGTCGCTTTTTGCTTTAGCCAATGCTTCTCCAAGGGTGTATTGCTTCCCATCCTCTTTTTGAGCCAACACACTTTTCATGAAAGCCTGGTTGATCTTGCTGTTTTGAGCGGCATAAACGGTACGAGTGGTGGTAATCATGCCTACAGCAGCACCTTTATTGTTTTGCAATGCTGTCTCTGCAATGTTATCAATATTCATGTCGAATGGGGTAACATCGCATGCGGCAATGAACCATAGGGGCAGATTAGGGGAATCCCACTCCGCAAAGTCAGACCTGCTGATGACCTGCTCGTGCGATAGAGTGTATGCGGAACCGTGTCCTGTGTAATTCATGATGAGAGCACCTTCTGCAATCTGATTTACGATGTCCTTACGGGCATCTGGATATGAGTGGCCTGCACCACTTTCTTCTCTGTTGTAGGCGTCCCAGTAAATCTTTCTCATTCTATAATTTGGGTACATCGCCTCAACCTGTTTGGCTGTTGCATCCGCATCTTTGATATGAGTGTTGGCATTTCCGTCATCTGCCATAATACAGATGGTATTCTTCCAAGCACCAGCATGTGAATTGTCGATATATCCAATGAGTTTGTCTACTACATTTCTTGCTTCGTTGGCGGTTGTTACCGTAATGCGTCCTACGCCACAATCAGGTTTGTCCTTTAACGGACTCGCACCTTTACCATCGGCCAATAGGGTGTAATACTCCTCCAGTACATAGCTGTCTGTGTGGTGTAGAGAATTATCGGATTCATAGCACAACAGATAGTCATCCGGATCTTTCTTAGTCATGGTGGTCGTAATCATTCGATTGTCCCAAACACCATCCCCAAAAAGACATAGGTTCTTCGGACGTTTGGCTTCAGTTTCTGCTTTGTCGTACAGCATTTTCATAAATCGACGATAGGCAGTTGCGTCGGGTGTTCCTGATGAGAACTCGTTATAAATCTCATCGGCTCTGACAACGATGCATTTGATGCTGTCGTATTTTGTGTGGGCATCAGCAAGACGTTGTGCTTGTGCAGTCAATTTGCCGTTTGCAGGAACAATAATTACAAAGTCGATATTGCTCAGAGCATGCAAGTCTTGGTTCTGGATGGTTTCTACAACATCCGGTTCTGGGAAATTGGCGTTGATGTTCACGGCCACGTATTCCTGGGAAGGCGAGTCTTTGTCTGTGAGAATGGTATATGTCCCATTTCCTAATGTGCCTTCAAGTTCGCATGTTTGTTGAGGTGAAGTTATACGCCATACTCGTGTGTTTTCGTTTGCGCCGCTGATGGCATATTTTTTCTCGGCTACGTTGTCGCTGGAACGGAAAGGAAGATAATCTTTGCCGGCTAAATCCAATTTGCGAATGTAGCTAGCTAAGATGTAATCCAGATAGCCGGAGATACCATTGCCCCTTGTATGTGTGAGTGTAATTTTTGAGGATTCTGTTAAGTCCTTTGTAAGTGTAAATGTACGGTTGACCTGAATACCGTATTCATACTCTACCGCATTTCGAATGGAAATGGGGGAGAAGGTTGTGCTGTCAGCTGTAACAGTTAATGTAGAACCGTTAGTGCCAACAAATTGAATGTTGAGGCTCACTGATTCATCCGCAATACCTTCCGTGGGGAGTGTATATGTCTTTTTGTTTCCGTTTAGGTAGTTATAATTTTCATAGAACGTACGACCTGAATTGATGATGCTGAGTTCGTCTTTTTCTAAGATTGAATGTTCGGGGAAGGTGACGGTTGCTTCGGGGGCGGTTTCTAAACTGACCTCCTCTTTAGACATTGTTGCCGGTTGTCCTTCCTGTTTCTCAGTTATAAAGTAATAAATGTATGAAGAGTACGGATTGTTGATACGTGTAAACGTAGTTGACGCTCCATTTTTACGTTGCCACTTGGTAGTTCCGTATGAGTAAAAAAGCAATGAGCCATCGCTACGACGCCATACAGGAATCTCTGTCATGTCGTCGCTGAGATTCTCAATCTTGGCTTCAGGCAGGATAGGAAGGTTATATCCATAAAGGCTTACTTTCTCAGGGTTGTTGAATCCCATCTTCTGGAGTTTGCTTTTGGTGATTGCATATACTCCTTCGTCCTTGACACGAATCTTAACCCATTTGCCAGAAGCAAGTGCAGAATGTTCCGCATACCTGCTTGCCATACTACTTTGTGAATATGCCTGTAATGTTAAGGCAAACACAAAGACTATTGTTGCTATCCGTCTTATCATAGTTGCTATTTTACTTTAATGTCTAATAATTTGTTTCCTTCAAGGTATCCCTCAAGATGTTGGCCTTCTGAAACGGGACCGATTCCTGCAGGGGTGCCTGTGAAGATGAGATCACCTGTTTTTAAGGTGAAGTACTGGCTGGCAAAGGCAATGATTTGATCAATGGAGTGAATCATATCGCCCGAATAGCCTGTTTGTTTGGTCTTTCCATCTATGTCGAGGTGGAAATGTAGATCGTTGACAGCTGGGATTGTGTTTTTATCAACAAATTCTCCAATTGCAGCAGAGTTGTCGAAACTCTTGCAGAGTTCCCATGGCAAACCCTTTGCTGTCAGTTCGTCTTGCAAGTCGCGAGCTGTGAAATCAATGCCTACCGTAACTTCGTCGTAGTACCGATAAGCAAATCGTTCTGATATGTTCTTACCCACATGGCTAATCTTCACAACAATCTCTATCTCGTGGTCAAACCGCTTTGCAAAACTTGGAATGAAGAAAGGTCTTCGATTCTTCAGGATCGCAGAGTCCGGCTTCGAGAAAAACACAGGGTTTTGTAATAATAACGTATGATTTAGCTCTTTATTGTGTGAGGCATAGTTCATGCCGACTGCAAGTATCTTCATGTCGTGCAAATAATTATAATCCTAACAGCCTTGTTATGTCGTTCCATGTGGCCAGTATTAACAGACCAATGAGAATGGCGAAACCAATGTATTGGGCTTTCTCTAACACTTTGTCGCTTGGTTTGCGACGAGTGACCATCTCGTAGATGGCAAAGACAGCGTGTCCGCCGTCGAGGGCAGGAATAGGCAATACATTCATCACACCTAGTGCAATGGACAGCAATGCGGTGAGTAACCAGAATCTCTGCCAATCCCATGTCTCAGGGAAGATGTTCGTTATGCCGATAACTCCAGAGACACTCTTGGCGCCCTGAGCAGAGAAGAGGTATTTGAGGTCGTTCACGTAATTACACAGTTTGTCCCATCCTGATGCGATGCCAGCAGGAATACATTCCAACAATCCGTATTCTTTGGTCGTGGTATTGTATTGAGGAGCGGGGTTGCTGAAGCCTAACGTGAACTCGTGGGTGAGTACTGCTTTCAGTGTGTCCTTCCCGTTGACTACTAACGTGATGCTTCTCGTCTTCAAACTGTCGGCTGCTGTAGAATTCTCGGTAAGCGAACCTTTCAGGTCGGCTAATCGATAGACCAAATCATTAAAATCACTCAATTTCTCTCCGTTGAGTTCTGTGATTACATCTCCGACTTTCAGCCCTGCAGTTTCGGCAGGAGAACCTGGGATAATACTGTCGATATTGAATGGAATGAGGATGTCCATGTATGGAGGATTGCTTTGAGCCATTTCCAACATGTTCATTTTTTCAGGCATCTTGATGGTTACTTCTTCGTTTTGACGTAGTACCGTCACTTCTTTGGAGTTAGAGATGTCTCTGAGAACATTGATGCTCCACGTTTTGACGTCCTTACCGTCCGTTTTGATAACGATATCTCCATCAGTAAACCCATCGGCCTTCGCAGTCTCGCTGAATTTCATACCATTGGTGATGTCGGTCGGCTTTACGTAGCTCTCTCCCCAGGTAAAGAGGACTGCCATATAGATGACGAAGGCGGTGATGAAGTTGACGATGATGCCGCCCAACATGACCAACAGACGTTGCCATGCTGGTTTGGTGCGGAACTCCCAAGGCTTTGGCTCTACGGATAGTTGCTGCTTGGATTCGTCAATCATACCTGAGATGTTGACATATCCTCCCAGAGGTAACCATCCGATTCCATATTCCGTGGCGTAAGTCGGCTGCTTGCTTTCTTCTTCGGCAATTTTCTCAAGGTCGTGTTCCCATTTGCAGACCTCCAGTTTCCCTTTGTTCCAACTGAGCACGGAGAATGCACTTGCCTTGTAGTCGGGCTCGTTGGATGCATTGTTTGCATCGGTATCATCGGATTTCTTGGGGATTGTGATTTTGGTGTATTTTAAGAATGAGAACTTTCCTTGCCTATAGGTGAAGAAAGCAAATTGAGGACGAGGGGTCATGATTGGGAAGTCAAAGAAAAGGTAGAACTTCTCAACACGTATCTTAAATAGTTTGGCAAAGAGGAAGTGTCCTCCTTCGTGTAATACAATCAGCAAACTGAATGCTGCTACTACTTGTGCTATCTTTATTAATACTACTTCCATGGGTGTTTACAAAAGTGTTTTTGCGTATTCGCGTGTTTCTTTGTCTGTTAATAAATATGTGTCGAGCGAAGAGTCGTTGGAGAATGGTATGTGACTCATCGCCATCTCGATAATCTCGCTGATTCTCTGGAATGAGATTTGGTCGTCGATGAAAGCACGATTTGCAATTTCGTTAGCCGCATTCACGATACATGGCATGTTGCCGCCTTTGTCCAAGGCTTCGTAGGCGAGAGCGAGGCAACGGAAGCGCTCGATGTCGGGCTGCTCGAAGGTGAGGTCTTTCATCTGGAAGAAGTCCACTCGGTCGAATGATGCTTTTAGGCGTTTCGGATAGCTGAAAGCATATTGGATGGGCAGACGCATGTCTGGCACACCGAGTTGTGCCTTGACGGCTCCGTCTTCAAATTGTACCATCGAATGGATGACCGACTGCGGATGTACTACCACTTGGATTTGTTCGGGACGTACGCCAAAGAGCCATTTGGCTTCGATCACTTCGAATCCCTTGTTCATGAGGGTTGCAGAATCGATGGTAATCTTGGCACCCATGTTCCATGTGGGATGTGCCAGAGCGTGGGCTTTGGTGACTGTTTCCAATTCTTTGACTGATAGTTTGCGGAACGGGCCACCGCTGCATGTCAGCAGGATTTTCTCAATGCGGTTACCGGGTTCCAGGCATTGGAAGATGGCAGAGTGTTCGCTGTCGACTGGTAGCAAAGGCACTTGATACTCGCGAGTCAGTCGGTTGATTAGTTCTCCGGCAACTACAAGGGTTTCCTTGTTGGCGAGCGCAATCATTTTTCCTGCTTTAATGGCACTAATAGTAGGGCGCAAGCCTGAGAATCCAACCATCGAGGCAAGGACGATATCAACGTTTTCGTCCTGCACCACTTGGCAGAGGGCATCGGCTCCTGCATACACTTTGATCGGCAGGTCAGCTAAAGCATCTTTGACTTTATCGTGATGGAGGTCGTTGGCAATGACGACTGCGGCTGGATTGAACTTCCGTGCTTGTTCAATCAGCAGGTCGGCACTGTTGTTGGCGGTCAGCACGTATGCTTCATAAAGGTGGTTTTGTTCTTCAATCACCTCTAAGGCTTGTGTACCAATCGAACCGGTTGACCCTAGTATTGCTATTCGTTTCTTTTCGTTCATAAATCGAGCAGACCTTCGGGGAGGTCCATTTCTATGATTTTGTCTTTATGATTGATTTCTATGATGAAGTCTTCGTGGGCGGGAATGAGAACGTCGGCATTGACTGTCTCGACGTGGAAGAGCCAGTTTTCGGTCTGGTCATCGATGCCTGTGATAGTGCCGATAGTTGCCCCGTCAGTATCTTTTATCGTGAAGCCGATGAAGTAGTTGAGCGACACTTCGTCAGCATCGCCTTCTTCGATATATTTGTTTTCGAAATAGACTTCGCTGCCAATGAGCTGCATAGCTTGTTCGGCAGAGTTGATGTCTTCGAATTTCACGAGGGCGGATGAGTCGGTCTTGAAGCGATATTCCTCCATGAAGAAGGGGACGAGTATTCCTTCGACCTCGCAAATAAGATAGGGACACTCTACACGGTCGAAGATGTCGTCTTCGAAGTTGAACACCACTTCGCCTTTGAGTCCGTGGGCTTTGGTGATGCGTCCGATGGGGTATGTGTCTTCTTTCTTAATCATGAGTCTTGCGGGCTTATTCCTCTCTTCTGATCTTGGCTCCGATAGCGTTGAGGCGGGCTTCGATATCTTCGTAGCCGCGGTCGATTTGTTCGATGTTGCTGATGCGGCTCACTCCGTCTGCACTCATAGCTGCGATGAGCATGGCTATGCCTGCCCGGATGTCGGGTGATGACATGCGAGCGCCTTTGAGGCGGAAACGGTGGTCGTGCCCTACGACGACAGCGCGATGTGGGTCGCAGAGGATGATTTGTGCTCCCATGTCGATGAGTTTGTCAACGAAGAAGAGTCGGCTTTCGAACATCTTTTGGTGGATGAGCACAGAGCCTTTGGCTTGGGTAGCAACGACAAGGAGCACACTCAGGAGGTCGGGTGTGAGGCCTGGCCATGGGGCGTCGGAGAACGTCATGATGCTTCCGTCGATGAACGAGCCGACTTCATAGCTGTCGTGATGTGGTATGTGGATGTTGTCGCCTTGGCGTTCGACGCGGATACCCATGCGGCTGAATGCATCGGGGATGATGCCGAGGTTTTCGTACGAAACGTCTTTGATGGTGACATCGCCGCCGGTCATGGCTGCCATGCCTATGAATGAACCTACTTCAATCATGTCGGGCAGGATGGTATGCTCAGTACCATGCAGTTCTTTTACGCCTTCGATGGTGAGCAGGTTAGATGCGATGCCGCTGATTTTTGCACCCATGCGGTTGAGCATCTTGCAGAGTTGCTGGATGTAAGGTTCGCAGGCCGCGTTGTAGATTTGTGTGGTTCCTTCGGCAAGGACGGCGGTCATGATGATGTTGGCCGTTCCTGTGACAGATGCTTCGTCGAGGAGCATGTATTTGCCTTGAAGGCGGTCAGCACGAATGTCGTAGATACCACGCTGGTCGTTGTAGGTGAATTGCGCGCCGAGTTCGCTGATGCCCAGAAAGTGGGTGTCGAGTCGGCGTCGGCCTATCTTGTCGCCTCCTGGCCGGGCTATGCTGGCTTGGTGAAATCTGCCGAGCAACGGACCGAGCAGAAGTACTGAGCCTCGGAGCGATGCACAGCGGCTGATGAATTCGTCGCTTTGCAGGTAGCTCATGTTGAGGTCGCTTGCCTGGAAGGTCCAAGTGTGTGTGCCCATGCATCGAACACCAACACCCATCTGCTCCATGAGACTGATGAGGTTGTTGACGTCGAGTATGTTGGGGAGGTTTTTGATGGTGACTGGCTCATTGGTGAGCAGGGTTGCGCAGATGACTTCGAGTGCTTCGTTCTTGGCTCCCTGCGGGGTAATTTCTCCGTTGAGCGTGTGGCCTCCTTCTATGATGAATGTTGCCATTTATTTCTTCTTTTTCTTTTTGCTGCCGCTACTTTTGTTGCCTTCACTTTGCTGTATGCTGGCAATAGCTTCTTTGTCGCTGATGAGTTTGATTTCCGACGGGAGGAGCGATATCTTTCCGTTGGTGTATTCAGCAAGGTCGCTCAGGATTTTCTCGTCATTGAGGGCGTTGCTATTCCACTTGGCGAGCGCCAGTTTCATCTGGTTGGCAACAAGCCGAGTGAGTTCATCGCGCTGTTTCCCAGCGGGCATTTCTGTGAGCTGCTTGGTAAGCTGCTCGATGATGGAGCCATAGTGGCGACGTGCGATTTGCTTCTGCGGATATGGCACTTTGTCACGATGGGTTTCCTGCTTGTCGATATGTTGTATTTCTACAGGATAATCGATGTCGAGTTTGTATTCAGCGATGTATGCGAGGTGGTTCCAGAGTTTCTGGTAGAAGTCTTCTGCATTGCCTGTGAACGACTGCATGTTGGCCATGAGGTCGATGATGGTATAGGCGCAGCGTTGGCGCTCCTTACGGTCTTCGAGACTCAAGGCGTAGTTCACCATTTCCTGGATGCATCGCCCGTATTCTGTGAGTTTCAGTTTTTCTCTTTGTGTATTATAATCCATGTAATAAATCTTTACTTTTCTTCGCAATGAATTCTTTCAGATAGTATGGTTCGAAGTAGGCGACGTCCTCGAACTGCTCGTTGGCGTGCCGCTTCTCTGCCAGGGGACTCATCCACTTGGCCAGGGGACGGATGCCGTCGATGAAGTGTGCGTTGGGATGAGTGATGACGTCTTCGCATTTCTTGGCTCCGTTGCCGAGGAAGTAGATGGGGCGAAGGTCGAGCTGCTCCTTGAACGAATCGGTGTCGATCACTTTTGCCTCAGTCTCTACAATAGGCTTCAATGCGCGGGTGTAGAGGGCTGTGTAGACTTCCATACGACGTGCATCGATCATAGGGCAGAGCAGGGCGTCGTCTTCCAGTTCGTGCCCGAGGAGAACAGGAACGCACAGGAGTTCGAGGGTGGGGATGGCAATCAGCTTCAGGTTGCGTCCGTAGCAAATACCCTTAGCGATGCTTGCTCCGATGCGCAGACCTGTGTAGCTGCCAGGCCCCGAACTGACCGCCACTGCGTCGAAAGGAATAGCGTGGCTGTCAGTAAACGAGATAGCCTCGTCCACCATGCCACCAATCACCTGAGCATGGGCAGGTCCTTCCAGCTCTTCTTCATGAAAGATGACTGCTCCGTCCTGGCTCACCGCCACAGAACAAGCATCAGTCGATGTGTCGATATGTAGAATGCAAGACATGCGTTTTCTCTTTTACGCTGCAAATATACGAATTAATTCGCATTTAACCATTCTCTATTTACTATTTTTAGCAAAAGATTCAAAAAATAGGAGCACCACATACTCTTTTTTATATAGGATGCCCCATCACGTTATCTCGACATTGGGGATATTAGGGACAAACCTATAACCGTTAACTTATACCCCATAACCATTACCATCTACTAACCGATTAAGCTACAAAGCTTAATTCAATAACCATTACTTGCTAAATTCATAAGTTAATCTGAGTCTACTTTCCATAGGCTTAGAAGGTTCTTTTTCTACCTCCTAGGGATAGCATTTGCAATCCCTAAGGGTAACAAATTTTTCCCTTAGGGGTAACAATTGTTTCCCCTAAGGCCCTTATAAAAAGATTAATTATGAAGTGTTAACGGTTGATGGCGAATTATGTTAAGTTATAGTCAGACGAGCGAGTCAACTTATCTCTGTACAAGACATGTCTTTAATCGTCTTTGCTTTGTTGTTATCATATAAATCCTCGTTATTGTTACATAAGGTGGGTTATTGTGACCTTATAAGCCCACTTTCTGCTATCAGATTTGCCATCATGCCACACAATTCCTTCCATGTGAGGTCGGGATACTGAAATTCTGCGCCAATTACAGAGAAAACATCGGAATCAAGGGGTCGTGCATGCTTTTTGAGGCCAGTGAAAGCAGGATTTTGACACATTTTTGGCTCATCCGACAAAAACTACGCATTTGTCGGATGAGCCTTCAATTAGAATGCCAATCTTACACCTGCTGTGATGCTTTTGAATTTGGGTCCGAATTCGGTTTGCATCACGTTGCAAGGACTATATTTGAAGTATAATCCGAGGTGGTTCTTTGTAATGTCGCACATCAATCCGTAGGTCACTTTGTTGCGATGTAGCCTGTTTGCTTCGATTTTCTGGCTTTCACCATTGAGGCTGTAGCGTGTCTTGAGTGATGCGTAGGTGTTGAAATACAGTTCGGGACCAGCGGAGAAATACCAAGAGCCGCCAAGCGCAAAGTGGAGTTGTAGCGGTACAACAAGACTGAATGTGTGGATGCGGCTGAACTTTGGGTTGGCTCCTGTGGGGTAGGGTGCAACGTTGATGGTTCCGTCGTCGTTGAGTAGGAACTGATTGTGTCCCGTCATGCGATAATTTCGCCATGAAAGTCCGAATCCTAGGCTGAAGAACGAATGGCTGCTTAAACGAGAGGAGAAGGCTACCAGGTTGCGCAACTCGAGTTCGAACGACTGCCCCATGTCGATATTGACGCCTGGAGCCTCGTCCACACCCGAAATGAATCCGAACTGGAACGACGTAAAGTGTGGATAGGGTGCACGGTGTCTGCCGTTTTCCAGTAATTTATAATCATTAGCATACTCCTTTTCGCGGCTGGAATTCATGAATGGGAGACTGAAATCCCATCCGCCTGGGTGGTCTTCAGAATTGCTGTCAATTTTGGGGTCTGTTGCTAGGGCAATAGAGTCGTTTTGTGCCTTGATGCCACATGTGGTGGCGAAAATCATCATGACGATGAGAAAGAGTTTAGTTTTCATAATTTATTTGTTTTTGTTGTTTTTGCGTTTGAAATTCTTCATTAGGTCGGTAAATTTCGCTGGACCTTCAAGATAGACGAGTGTGATGTCGTGTAGCGCTCCCTTAGGCTTGCATTGGTAGCATACGTAGGTATGTACGGTCTTCCTTACACCTGCATCCGACCGATAAGTGTCGGCTGTGCGAAAGATGATGTAATAGATGTGTCCGTTACGGTCCTCGCGTTCCTCGCCGTCGATGTCCGTAAGTGTTGTCCTGGTTTTCTGGATGGCTTCATAATCCTCTTCCACGAGTTGCTCCACATGGTTGCGTTGTTTTTCTGTCGCGAGAAAGTTGATGGTTCGCATTTTTGTAAGCTGATAAGCCCTGAGCACCTCGCCGCTCAGGCTTGTCTCTGTGAAGCCAGGCGTGTTTTTTGCTACAATCAGTCCTCGGAACACCGAATCGACGCTTAGTCCTGATTGCGCCCAGGTGCTCGCTGAGATGATAGCTGCGATGATGAATGTTGGTAATCGTTTCATATTGTTTCTTATTCTTCAGGGTTAAATATCTCGTAAAGTGATTCTTCAGCATCACTGTTGCTGAAAATGTCGCACACAGCATCTTCTGCTATCGCAAGCACACGATCTTCGTCTGTGATGGTTTGACCATTTACGTAAGCAATTGCCATGTTCGTTTGCGTTTCTTGTTGGTTGTGGAGCCACAATCCTATTCCTGCCACAACTACAATACTAGCTGCTATTGCCCAAACACGATGTGACCAATGAGTGCGGCTTCGATGACGTGCCATTTCCTCGTCGTAGGTTGCCTCGTCAAGCGTTAACTGACCCAGCATCGTGGCGATAGCCTTCCACTCTAAAGGGGCATCAGGCTGATTCACCTCTTGGGCAAGCCGTGCTTCCTCTTCGGGTGTGGTAGTTCCCTCCAAGTACTTGCTGATGAGCCGTTCTGTTTCTTCTCGTTTCATATTTTCATTTGTTTTTTTAGTTCCTCAAATAGTTTCTTTCTTGCCCTCGATACCATCACTTCAATCGATGCTTTCGGAATGCCAGTCTGCTTCACGATTTCATCATTTGGCAGTCCTTCTATCTGTCGCATCTCAAACAGTTCGCGTTCTCGTGGGTTCAGTTGTTCAATCAGCGTCTGCAATAAGTCGGTTGCTTCTGCCTGTTCCATCCTTTCGTGGGGCGACAAGTCCATATTCATCGCTCGCTCGTGGGTGGATGTCAGTTCTACAACGTTTGTATGCCTTTTTCGTTGCATATCGATGCAGCAATGCTTTGCAATCCTTATGGCAAGACCGCTGATGTTTCGGGTTGCGTCCAGTTTCTCGGCATATTGCCATAACTGAACCAGCGCTTCCTGAGCCACATCCTCAGCATCATGGGCTGAGCCAAAGAAGTCCATGCCCACCTTCCACATCGAAGGGCGCAACTCTTGGGCAATATGTTCGAACTCTGCTTGGGTCATGCAACTATAATGCGTAGCAAACAAAAAAAACTTAACCTGCAAAAGCTAAGTTTTTTGATATGATGAAAAAAAGGTTGTTAGCAATCCTTGTCGAAATTGATGATTCTCACCAAATTGCAGCCAATCGTATTGCCAATAACGATAGCCACATAAAGTATTAATATATCAATAAGGTGAACTGACCAGAAGTCAATTGGAACGGCGAGATAGTAGAATGCGTCGGCTATACAGTGAGGGAAGCCGCACACAATGAAGATGGGAACTCCATAGAGCAGGGGGTACCATTTGTTCTCGTATTTGGCAAACTTCACACTTGCAGTCATGATGAATCCGCAACCGATTGCCAGCAATCCGCAGCGGAGGGGACCATTAGCCAGTCGGCTCTCCAGTATGCCTTGAGCCACACCCTGAAGGTCTGCGGCAGAGTTGTATGTCAGCAGAGCAACCAGCAATGTGCCGATGATGTTGCCAAGCAACACTTTGGGTATCTCGCCCACTTTCAAACCTTTGCATCCGCCACAGAATCCCACGGTACCCGTGAAAAGTTTGAAGCCGTAATGCACGACGGCGAGCAGGCCAAACGTAAAGAGCACGATGCCTATGATATCTTTACTCATCAAATAGCCGAAACCGGCAATACCAATACATATTCCAGCTAGAATACTGCTGCGAAGCGTTGCAATGAAATCTTTCATGACACGTCTTAGATAAGTGAGTTTGTCAAAAATGTTGTAATTAGCTTTTTCCGACTGCAAATTTACAAAAAAAACGCAAATTGTAAGTGTCCGAATGCTAAATAATTCTTATCTTTGTTGCGTCGAACCTATATTTTACCAATAATTGACATCATGCGGCGATTAATTGGCTTTTTTTTGGTAATGGTTTTTCTCTCGCTCCATCTGCGAGCTGAAAACTGGATGGCGCGACTGCCCGATGACGCGCTTGTGGCCGACCTGTCCATTCCTGGCGCTCACGATGCCGCGACAGGGAGCGGATGGGCAGGACTTAACGGACCTATTGGCAACCTGTTTGCCAAAACCCAGGACCTCGATTTGTTGTCATTGTGGCAAGCGGGCATCCGTGCATTCGACCTTCGGCCTGCAGTTTACAAACACCACATGAATCTCAATCATGGCATGATGCCCACGAAACTTCATCTCGAAGATGTATTGACGATGATGCAGACGTGGCTCCGTCAAAATCCATCCGAATTTATCATCATCCATCTGCTCCATGCTGGTGATGGCGACAAGGTGAAAGGACAATACGAGCAAAGTATTGCAGAGCTGCTCAATGAGCCCGTCTACCGCGAAACCCTCGCTGATTTCCAAGCCGACCTTAGAGTCCGCGACATGAGGGGCAAGATACTCATACTCAGTCGTAATAACTACAACGGTTCCCCCGTCGGCGGTATATTCCGAAACTGGACAGGAAGTCCCGATTGGCGTCGTCAGACGTTGGGACGTATTGTCGGCTCTCGTGGTGAAGAAGCCAAAGTCTACATGCAAGACTTCTCATCGACCTATGCTCCCGGAGCGCTCGACATCAAGCTCGCTGCCCTCCGACGGATGCTCGAATTCAGTACGAGTAAAAAAACTTCCGCTTCTGATGATTCTCAACGTCACCCACTCACAGGAGTGAATGGCGGGCATGACATCGTATGGGTGCTGAATTTCTGCTCGGCCTATTCCAAAGTGACCAAACTCTTCGGGCACGATATCTCACGTAGCAATGGTTATCGTGACAATGCTGCACACACCCATGCTGCCATGCTCGACTATCTTCGCGCCCGCCGAGGCCCCACAGGAATCGTCCTCATGGACTTCGCAGCAGTCGATCGCAGTCATGGCTACAACACTTGCGGTATGGAATTGGTTCGTGCTATCATCGACTCGAATTTCTGAAAGAAAAAATAAGAATTTTGCTTTATAAATTATTAATTATATCAGACTATGGAAATTAACAAGATTATGGCCAACCTGGAGGCCAAGCATCCAGGAGAGAAAGAGTACCTGCAAGCCGTACATGAGGTGCTCATGAGTATTGAGGATATCTACAACCAGCATCCCGAATTCGAGCGGGCAAAGATTATCGAACGACTTGTCGAGCCAGAACGTATTATCACCTTCCGTGTTCCTTGGGTTGATGACAAAGGTGAGGTGCAAGTCAATCTTGGCTACCGTGTACAGTTTAATAGTGCTATTGGTCCCTATAAGGGCGGACTGCGATTTCATGCTTCAGTCAATCTCAGCATCCTGAAGTTCCTTGGCTTTGAGCAAATCTTCAAAAACGCCCTCACCACGCTTCCGATGGGCGGAGGAAAGGGAGGATCTGACTTTAGTATTCGCGGTAAGAGCGATGCTGAGGTCATGCGCTTCTGTCAGGCATTCATGAACGAGCTTTACCGTTACATCGGCCCTGAAATCGACATCCCGGCAGGCGATATAGGAGTCGGAGCACGCGAGATAGGCTACCTGTTCGGCCAGTACAAGAAACTGACACGCGACTGGAGCGGAGTGCTCACAGGCAAAGGGTTGGAATATGGCGGTTCGCTTGTGCGTCCGGAAGCCACAGGGTTTGGTGGACTGTATTTCGTCCGTGAAATGTTGCAGGACCAGGGGATCGATATTCAAGGCAAGACAATTGCCATCTCAGGATTTGGAAATGTCGCTTGGGGAGCTGCAACGAAGGCAACACAGATGGGTGCTAAGGTGATCACTATCTCTGGTCCTGATGGCTATATCTACGATCCCGCTGGACTCGATGAGGAGAAGATCGACTATCTTCTTGAGTTGCGTAGTTCTGGTAACGATATCTGTGCGCCTTATGCCGAACGATTCCAAGGTAGCACATTCTATGCTGGTAAGCGTCCGTGGGAAGTTAAATGTGACATTGCTCTTCCGTGTGCGACTCAAAACGAACTCAACGGTGATGATGCCCAGCATCTCATCGATAACGGCGTAACTTGTGTGGGAGAAATCAGTAATATGGGTTGTACGCCCGAGGCTATCGACCTTTTCATTCAGCACAAGATGCTCTATGCTCCAGGTAAGGCAGTCAATGCAGGAGGTGTGGCTACATCGGGTCTGGAAATGAGTCAGAATGCCATGCATATCAGTTGGAGTGCTCAGGAAGTGGACGACCGTCTCCATCACATCATGCACGGCATCCACGAACAGTGTGTTCGCTATGGTCGCCAGCCCGATGGCTATATCAATTATGTGAAAGGTGCTAACATCGCAGGCTTCATGAAAGTGGCCAAAGCGATGTTGGCGCAAGGCATCGTATAGCAGACACTTCGGCGTAGCGTAGCGAAGCCAATGTGTTCCCGATGTTGGCGCAAGGCATCGTATAGCAGACACTTCGGCGTAGCGTAGCGAAGCCAATGTGTTCCCGATGTTGGCGCAAGGCATCGTGTAGAATCTTCCCGTCCGTCTATCCTCTTTCCCCTTTAGCGGGGGAAAGGAGCGGATGGGTTTTATTTCAGTTTTAGCAATACAGGCAGATGGTCGCTGAACCCTCCGTGAAAATTATACCCCTCGAAGGTCCTGTTAGGCTTCCGTCCACCGTATGCTTCATCTGTTTCCAGTAAGAACGGTAGTGTTAGCACTTTTGCTTCGAGGAACTTCACTCCTCCGTTTTGTGGATCGACAAGCCCTTCGCTAATCAGCATTTGGTCTATCGTGTCCCAGTCTCCCTGATACTTGTACGACCCGTGCTCTTTGCCATACTCGTTCGCAAGGTTCCTGAACTTTCCGAGACATGTCTGCAACAGTTCGGAAGTGGGCCCGTCGTTGAAATCTCCCATAATGAGAATCTTTGCAGCAGGTCGGAAAGCAAAGACCGAGTCTGTCGAGGCTGCGATTGCTTCCACAACCATCCTTCGATTCCGCTCGCCTGCTGCTCCTCCCAGTTTAGAAGGTAGGTGAACCACATAGATGTCTATCGTATCAACAGGATTCCTGCCTGTCACGCCACATACATGTAAAATGTCGCGAGTAGGCCTCGAAGTCTCCACGCGGATGCAGTCATGATGCAGAATGCGGAACATCAGTGGATTGTAAAGCAGGGCAACATCGATACCACGTTGGTCGGGCGAATGAGTCATGATGTATTCATACCCTAAAGCCGATAAGACTGTTCTGCGAGTCAGATAGGTGAGGACTGTATCGTTTTCCACCTCCTCAAGCGCCACAAGATCTACGGGACGGATAGAATCGGCAGCCACAATCACCTTTCCTATGTTTTTCAACTTCTCAAACATACGGTGTCGTGTCCAGTGTCGTGTTCCTTCGGGCAGAAACTCCTCGTCGCGTTTCCCGTCATCGTGAATCGTGTCGAATGCGTTCTCGCAGTTATACGTCATCGCAGTCAGCCCCTGAGCATTTGCTTGTCCTGCGACCAACAGCCATAAGATACCGATAAAAAAAAGAAAGCCCCCCATTCTACACCCTTGGCGGTAAAGGTATTCAGAACGAAGGTCTTTCATTATATGTAGCTTAATTGCTTAGTAGCTTAGTAGCTTAAGTCTAACGTCTGACAACTAAAGACTTAATTACCACAGCTTCTCTGGGTATTCTCCTGCCTCTATAAGCGCCTTGATGCGGGCTACGGTGTCAGGACGGTCGGCTGCGTAGGTTACTCCAAACCACTTTGAGGTGGTGTCGAGCACCTCTACGGTGGCTGTTCCCTCGTTGATGAGTTTGTTCACCATCAGCGGGATGAAGAATTCAGCCTTGAGGTTCTCCATATTCTTCGGGTCGCTCAGGAATACCTTAAAGAACTCCTCGCTGTGCTCGAAGTAGTCGGGAGTGAAGCCCCACATGTTCATTGATACAGGTGAGTTCTCTGGAATCTCCACCCATCCGTCACCTTCTTTGTAGCAGATCTTACCATCGACACGCAGGATTTCTGTACGCTCCACCACGTCGGTCAGGTGATGTTGCTCGTTTGTTGAGCAGATGCCGCGAGCTACCGAACCGTTTTCGCTCAATGTGTTGCAAACGCGGAAGCCCACCATCGCATACTTGTTTTTTGCACCTTCAGGCAGTCCGCCGAGGAACTTACCTATCTGGGCGAACGCATCACGGCCGTAGAAGTCGTCGCAGTTGATTACACAGAAAGGCTCCTTGATGACATCCTTACCCATCAGTACTGCGTGGTTCGTACCCCAAGGTTTTACGCGACCTTCAGGACACTTGAATCCTTCAGGCAGGGCATCGAGTGCCTGAAAGCAGAGTTCGCATTCCACCTTCCCCTCATACTTAGCGAGAATCTGTGTGCGGAATTGCTCTTCGAAATCCTTACGGATAACCCATACAATCTTGCCGAATCCAGCACGTATGGCATCGTATATACTGTAGTCCATGATGGTCTCACCGTTAGGTCCCAGACCGTCGAGCTGCTTCAGGCCTCCGTAGCGGCTTCCCATTCCTGCAGCAAGTAAGAATAATGTTGGTTTCATATTTATACTAATTTAATGTGATTTCTGTTTACGACTGCCCAAAGAAACAAGTAATGTAACTTTGTGCCTGATTTCGAGTGCAAAGTTACAACAATTCTTTGTATCCACAAAATTATTTCACCCATATTTTGTTTCCACCAACGATATTCAGCCCCTTATGCATCGAGTTTATTCGCTGACCTTGCAGGTTGTACATTGCATTCTTATGCATTATGCATTGTGAATTATGAATTATCTCAATTCCGCTTGCATATTCCTTTGCTGCGAGCATCATGTAGCCAATCACACCGTCGGCCCACACCTTGTCGGCTGTATAAAAAGAAAGAAGGTAGTCGTCTTCTTCCTCTATAACAAATTCAAAGGTGATGATGCGTGTGCCCTTGAAACTCTTCGATACGTCATTCCCGATATTGACATTAGGGGTATAGGATGTAGAGGCGATTGCTTCACCGCCAGTCTTCTTTTCTATACTGATGTCGAGAGGAGCAGCCTCTTCATTGTTCCAATTGCAAATCTTATATCTCAGCATGTACTTCCCAGGACAAAGCGTCAGCGTGGAGTGCGATGCAGCCATTCCATATTTTGCATATCCAGCTCGCTGTCTGCCGCTTTGATTGCGAAAATAGAGTCCGTATTCGAAGTCGCGGGTGGATGAGGTGAATTGCAGCACTCGGCTGCCCGATGAGTATCCGTTGCTGAAGCCGTTCCTTCGTTCTGTACCATCATAGGTGGTCCATCCTACGGGGATGCTGCCTCCCTCTGTAAAATCATTGTGAAACATGTGGCTGCGTCCCACTTTATAGTTAACTACTACCTTCGCTTCTTCTGTCTCTCCGTCGTTATCAGTCGCAATGGCTTTGAAGATATGTTCCCCAGCTGCAGGATTCTCCACCGTAAAGGTATAGGGTGCCTTGTTCAGGGTGGCAATCAGTTCAGAGCCATCATAGAAGTCCACTTGAGCCACCTTCCCATTAGGGTCGGAAGCAGTTGCAGTCAGTTTGATGTCAGGAAATGTGACGCTAGTTGTTGGCGAAAAAAAAAGGTGTGAAGTACCGGGGTAGGGTGATGTGAAGGATACGGATGGTGCTGTGAAGTTGAGCGAAAAGCGCTTGCAGAAATTCCACATTTCCTTACCTGTGTACACTTGCGTTTCCTTGCAAATCCAATGACCTTTGTCCTTGAGTTCGATCAGTTGTACCTCTCCTCCGGCTTTTCCAGAACTCCAAATGTGCAACGTAGCACCGCTGAAGCCGTTATAGTTGGTGATTACCTTGGCAGTCGTAGAGCCTCCATTGTGCTTAATCCATGGGTTGAGGGCGGGTTGCACATTGCCGAAATTGTCGGCAGTTCCTTGAATATGCATCAGGGGTATAGGCCGTAATCCTGCTTTTGGAGTAACCACTGACGGTCCGCTGCACGATACAAAGGCAGCAATGATGTCCGACATCTTGTTGATGGCATTGTAGGTCAGCATTCCGCCCATCGAGAAGCCGCCGAGATACACGCGGTTGCGGTCAATCTTATACTGCTTCACCATCTTCTCAATGATAGCCTTGATGAAGTTAATATCACGATCGCCACCTACGTCCCACGCTCTGTCGATACCGTTTGGGAATACGACAACGAACTTAGCTGTGTCGCATACGGATTCCATACTCACTTTGTCGTTCTTAAACTCATTGTTCATCATCCAGCCGGCATCTTGGTTGTAGCCGTGACAGAAGATAAACAGCGGGCGGTTCTCGCCCAGTTTTTGGGGCGCATACTCCAAATAAGTGCGCTCCGTTCCGTTCACGGTCAGTTTCTGCAATTGTGCTGACGTTGTCAGGCAAATTGCTACGAGTAGTAATAGGGTTGTCAGTCTTTTCATATAATGAGATAATTATGTGTGTTGCTTGGGATGCAGTTTCTTGTGAATCTTGAATTCCGCACGCAGGCTCTTGAGTGTGGATTTCGTGAGGTAGGCTTCGCCCTCTCGTTCACCGTTGCTGAACGTGAATTTCAGACGCTTGCCGCCCAGCGTTTTCTTTGTCACCACACAGGTTGAAGTGGTTGTCTCGCCCAGACGTTCGCCGCTCGATGTGGTGCGGCCCTTGAACTCAGCCTTAGTGTCTAAGTCCTTGTCGAAGAGGTCGAGGATGTCATCGATGGTCGCAAAAGCCTTGTCGGCTGTGTCACCCAGATAGATGGTGGTTTCCTTGAGGTTTTTTACCTCCATACCGAAGAGTTCGTCGGCACCTAACGTTTTCCTCGTTCGTGCGATGCTCAGGTAATAGCCGAACGTGCCGTCATCATCTTTGTAGGTAAAGATGGTGTACTCGCCGTTGTCCGATTCATCCTCGGCTACTTCCATCCTCATGCCTGCGGGTTGGCTCTTTTGCTGTGCCAATACGCCCGAAGTAGTCATCATGGCGACTACAACCAGCAATAATTTCTTCATTGTCTCCATCTTGTAAAAGGATTATAGAATTCTGTGGTTGCAAAGTTACAAAATAAAGCGTAAAATGATATGCAAAGCCTATGTTTTTTTGCATAAAAAAGAGCAATTTCTTTAGAAATGCCCTTTTTCCTGTGTTTTCGCGAGTGCTAAAACATAAGGAAGCGTAATGCTTTGGTGATATAAGGTTGATACATATTCACCATTGATATAGAGCGTTTTCCAAGGGTGGATTTGCTTTAGTAGGGTCTTCACTTCCTGAGCCAATCCCTCGATGGAGCCTTTCATATCACGATGTGTCACCTTGATGTTGCAATCGATGAGGTTCCCGTTTGAGTCTAACTGCACCTTGGAAATGGTGATAATGAGTCGGCCCACGTCTGCCAATTTGGGGTAGTTCTGGGTGTGGAGTGGGAAACGGCGGCGGATTTCTTCCTGATTGATGTTGTCGAACGAAAATCCGTCCGCTACGACCACACGGTTATGATATGACTGCCGTTTGACTATCTTCCCTCGTTTGATGCTCAGGATCTGCTCGTGTTCTTGATTACGGCAATAGCCTGAGTGGACATAATAGACTGTCCTGCCTTTCCCTGCCCTCAGTTCAGGCATAGAGAACCATGATGCCTCAATCCGTCCGTTCTTCATGTACTTACCAAACACACGGTGCATATCAGCTTCCGTGATATTTGCTTTCCGGCTCTGCCGCGTCTCCTTATTATATAATTCTACCTCGATACGGTCGAGGTACAGACGGTCGTTTCTGATGCTCCAATAGGCGGTATAGCCGTCCCAGTTAGCCGTATTGATCGACCGCTTCTCAGGCAGTACTTTCAACAGGCTTTTATACAGGGTAGAGTCCCAGTCGATAGGTTTGCCCAATAAGTTCCACTGTTCGCCGTCAATCGTGATCATATCACCACTTTGACCTGTTGCCGAGGCTCCCATTGCAGTGATGAACATCAAAACACCAGCAATCAGTCGTTTCATCATTCCATAATGTTTACCCATAGTTGTCCGTTTTTTGATTTCACGCTGCAAAGTTAACAATAAAATTTGTAACATACTTGCAGATTTGTAACATCGGGTACACCAAGAGTACACATAATCCTCTAAAAATCGCCCTGATAGCGTGAAATCAAGTAGCTCAGGAGGCTATGTGGCATCGAAATGTTCAAGATTGTCGAAGAGGCTTTCCGCCGAAGGGTCGTCGAACATCTTTTTGTTGATTCTCGACTTGATATTGCGGATATTCTGTTTTTGTGTGTCCATGATAATCATGATTTCTGCGTATGTGAAACTGAGACGCACCAGCATGGCAATCGTCGTTTCCAGACGCGTGAGCTTACTGCTATGGAAGTGATGGAGCAGATAGGGCATGTATTGCTGGAAGGCATTGTGCAGCTTGCCCAGCTCTTTCTCTGAAACCTTGTCAAAGCCGAGCGCCCCACTTCCCTTGGTATGCAACCAATGGGCGATATCGCTTTCTTGCAGCGCATGGAAATTCTCCGACATCTGCTGCTCATGCAGGCGGCCGTTCAGTTGCTGGAACTGCGATTTCAGCATGTCGTACTTCGCTTGCATCTGAACCTCATATTGCTCCTTGTCCTGATGGTATTGGTCTATCTCGCACTGCTTTTCCGTCAGCAGTTGATGGACCTTGATGACTTCTGAGCGCATCTGGGCGATTGAGCGTTGTTTCGACCGTCTCTGTTTCCACACGAACCATATAGCGAGTAGCAGCAGCACGATTGCACCAACGATGATGCTCGTGATGATGCTGTTTTTGCGAGCCACCTCGCGTTCGCGTTGCTCTGCGATTCTCTGATTGCGGCTATAGTCATACATCGCACCCACTTGCCGAATTGCTGCTGATTGCTGCTCGTTCATGTATTGATTGATGGCAGCCTTGTACAGATTGTTGTATTTCATCACCGAATCGACCTTATGCTGGCGATTGAAGACAGCCATCAGTCCGTCATAGGCATATTGGTAGTAGCCATACTGCTCCAGTTTCCTGTAGAAATACTCAGCAGAATCCAGTTTGTCTGTGCAGAAATAATAATTGCCCTTCGCACCATAATAGGCACCGCGGCGCCTAGTTGTGTTTCCTTCTGCATCGAAAAAGCCCGACTCGTGCTCGTAGATGTCCATCAGTTGTTTCGCCTTTGTGTAATCACGACGGGCCAAGTAGATGCGAATGGCTGCAGCATACACTCCAGCAGCCTCTTGAGGCATGTTCTCATACAGATACAGCTTGTGCACGCTATCCGTCAAAGCCAATATCATTGCCGTATCGCCCCATAATTGGTAGGCACTAATCTGTGATTTCACACCTTGAATGGCATGATTCACGCTATCGGTCTTCAGCGCATATCTGCTGTATTGCTGATAGGCTTTGAGTTGCTCTTCCGGCATCAGTTGTTGATGATAGATTCTCGCCATCTGACCGTAAATCTTCATCAGCGTGACATAGTCGCAGTCGGGAGCCAGCGTGTCAGCCAGTTCTGCTGCATTGAGCAAATACTGGAGCGCCATTGGGGTCTCATGCATATCGCGATAGATGCATCCCATCAGGTAGTGAGCCTTCATCCGCTGGTTTGCGTTCCCATAATCGTCATAGTAGTTCACCACCTCCTGAAACACGGTGTCCGACGGTAATCGCTTTTCAAGTCTGTTCTCTTCCTCGACCAGTTTCAGCAATTCCTGCATACGAACATCCTTTGCCTGCCTCTCGTCAGTGCACGACAAGAGCAGCAACAACAATCCGATGAAATAGATTCCTCTTCGCATGATAGGCCATTTGTTTCGATATGCAAAGATAGCAATAATTTGGTTAATGGTTATTGTTTATAGGTTATTGAGATGAATAAAACATCGTTTTTTCCTGTTTCGATGCGTATTTTATCTTCGACGAAGTCATAGTATTCAAAAGCCGAGCAACTTTGCAGTGTCAAAGGAAAGAAGTGAAATTGCGGGCATTAATGGTAGAAATTGTAAACCTTAACAGTTGCAACGGCCGGCACTAAGAGACACAACGACAACTGCAAATTGCCACACAACGCTCCCAAATCCACGACAACGAGAGACTTGTCAAATTGTTAACCAAACCGTAAACCATAAACCGGTAAACCGTCAACAGTCAACAGTAAACTAAATCAAAAAACTATGGCAATCAAAATCAATACTCGTGAACCCGAGCTCAAAATCAGAAGGAATGATCTGCGAAGCTGCACTCCGCAGCGGTGTCAGCCAGGGTGTGATGCAAACATAAAAAACTCGCACGAACATCACTGCCCGCGCGAGTTGCTTGAAATGTGTACACTTAATTAACTCAAACTTACTTTAACAATTAATATAAACTTGCTTATGATGAGTTATTGCTCTGTTACGATATACTGTCCATGGCGTGTTACTCCCTCTGCCGAGACATCTACCGATGTGCATACCGAACTGTTGTAGAACTCGATGGTGACCTGTCCGTAGTTGTCGGTCGTTACGTTCGGATTCCAATAGAGTGTGCGGCGGTAGTCTTTCACTTCGGGCAGACGGGCTTTGCTGTAATCGGGATTGTAATACTCTACGGGGCGGTTGAACCCTTGGAAGTTGTATTCCCGTCCGAAGATGATGCGCGGCAGGCTGTCGGGGGTCGCGACGATGTTGACGTATGCGTCGATTCCTACGGGGGGGGTGCTGGTGGAAGGTGTATAATCGGACGTGGACTTGTCTTGGTGCTCATGCTCGAACGAGGTGGGGCGGCGGGGGGCATCGCTTACGATGTCGATTCGCTTCAGGTGGTCGATGAAGGAATAGGTCTCTATGCGGGCCATTGGATTGTCGTAGAGAAATCCCCATCCCGAATCGCCCGAAGTGTGCGAATGGTCGGGAAAGGATGAATCCCATATCCAATTATTTGAGGAGTTATTGTTTAGGGGCACTCTCGACCAGTTGTAATAGGTCTCGCCTCTCTCGTAGTTGTTTTCCGACAATTGGTATTGCATCCTCACGTAGTCGTTGATATATGGCAGTGTTCCTTCTAATGAGAAGTAATGATTTTCGAGTTTGTTGAACGCATCATAGTAGCCCTGATCCCATAGGTCGTTCATAAAGTCGAGGAAGTCGATTTGTGCCACGGGGCGGTCTTTCTGTAGCTTGAGGTGGACACGCTTCTTCTGTTTGATGTTCACCTGTGGAATCCACTCTGAGGCATAGATGTCCTTTTGCCGTTCCTCCCATGTGACGTGTTTGTCTTTGACGATATCCAGCAGGTGTGTTTCGTACCACGAATATTCCTTCAATGCCTGAGGGTAGTAGTACTGCTTGCGGACAAATATCTCTGGGTCGTGGCTCACAAGATCGTAGTTTTTCTTCTCCAGTTTGTTCACATACTTGGCGCGCAGCGTCAGTTTGCCCTTACCGTAGAACGGGTCGTAGATGAATTGAAAGTAGCCGCTCGAATCTGCTTCCGTCACTCCTCGGTAGATAAACGGTATCTCCGGATCCATTTCCCCCTTGTCATTGATGAGCGAACAGGAAATCTGCAACTTACCCTTGTCGCGTCTCAGCAGGCTCTTGCGTAGTGGCAATGCCTGACCGTAAATGACCATCTTCTGCTCGGGTAGGTAATCCACATTGAAGTATTCGGGATTCTCCACAAACCGCCAGTCATAGCGTCGCCATCCTTGTACCAGCATCAAGATATCGAGTGCCTGCCGATGCTGTTCGTCGTCGGCTTCGAAATAGTAGTCGGGATTTTCTACAAAGCCCTTGAGGTCGGATTCCAACAGGAGGTTTGTCATGACATTGCCCGATGCGAACGATGCATCGAGTTGGTCTGCATCGCGAACGGACACGGAGAACGTCTGATGTTTCAGTGGACGACTACGTGCATCGGTGGCAATCAGGTTGATGCGTACCTTTTCCAAAGGAGCATAACGATGATTATTGGCTCCCAACACAATCACCTTTGCCTGTGACTCATACAGTTTGTTCACAAAGAACAGACGGTCGGCATACACGTTGCCCAATGAGTCGACAACCACAGCTTGGTTCACGCCCTCTGAGAGGTCTTCGATAGGGCAAACCCACTCTCCTTCTATCAGAAATGGAGACGGAGCCTTCTTCCCTCTGCAATACACATTCAGTGTCAGCTTCCTCGGCTTTTCGAAGTGTTGCGCTACATCAAAATACACACCTTCTTCGTCTTGTTCCACCCACAGCCGTACTCCTTCCTGTTCGGCTTTCGGCAGGTCAAAGTCGAATTTATGCTCTTTGAACACAAATCTCACCTTATAATTCTTTCCATGCATGGGTGTGAGCGTAAAGACTCCTCTTCCTGCATGACAAGGCAGGAGCGAATCAATGGGCTCTCCATCTTCAAGCAATACGCCTCGCACATTCAATCGTTCCAATTGTTCATTCATCGCTTCCCAGGCCACACGGCATTCTTCCCCTTCAAGCATATAGCCACCCTCGGGGTAGAATTTTACATCGAATCCTGGATTCTTCCATTTTATATCGTAGTCGCCTGTGGTTACCTTCTTCGGCATGATTTTACTCATATACAGTTCAGCCGTGTCAGGACGGTTATAGATGGGAATGACCCGGGAAAACAGATTGTGATAATCACGATAGTTCTTTCGCATTCCTTGTGGATCGATGGAATTGAAGACGTTGTGTTCGTCGTCCTTCTGGAACAAATAGGTTTTTACCTTCTCTAGTTGCTCTTTGAGCAAACTGTTTCTTTTCTCTGGTATAGAAATCTCTAACGACTTCACCAATCGGCTGAATGCCGTGTAACCATTTCTGTTCAGATACTCCGACAATGCCTGTTTGTGATCCCAAAGCAGTTCTTTCATTGACAGTGTGGTACCTATATATTCATCTGTTATTCCATTTTTTGAATACCAAGGACGGGTATAGTCGAATCCGAAGTTCAGCATCCATTTCGTATAGGCACGTATCTCGTAAAAGCCTGCGAAAGCAGAATCCGCAATAGCAAATTGTCCGTTTGCCTGCCCCTTCTTGTTAATGGTCAGTTGCTGACGTTCTACGATATAGCCTTGTTCGTTCAACAACTCTACATAGAGAATGCGACTGAGCGGTTGCGGACTGTTGTCGTCAGCCAATACCACATAGGCTTTATACCAGATGGTGTCGCCCTGAAAATAGCAGTTGTTGTCGAAGTGAAGATACACCTTCTCCTGTACAGGTAGCTCTTTCGTCGGCTTCTTGATGGGTGAAGCCGCGCTGATGACCATAGCGGTCATCCATAGAGCCAACAATATGTATAACTTCATCCTATCCATATAGAAAAATGTAAAAATACAAAAATTATAAAATGTAACAACTAATGTCTAAAGCCTAATGTCTAGCGTCTAAAACCTAAATGTTCAACGTTCAGTCTGTGCCCATTCTCTATCCTGACGGAATGAATTATCGGGGTTTCCCTCTAAATCGTCCAAGTCGTCTTCATGATATGAATCCATCAGTGACTTGGCCCAGGCATAATGATTCGATTCGGATGGATCTTCCTTCGTAATAGGGATAGTCGAACCCTCTCTTTCTTCGCCCTCAAGGGGAGAATAATGAATGGAATCTTTCTCTGTTCCCTCTCCTTGGGAGCGGGGTGGGGTGAGGTTCTCTTTTTCCTTCGAAGCTATGTCTGTCCTCTCGGAATCCTTGCTGCCAGGCCAACCGATGAGCCAAACAAACGCAATACATGCAGCGATTGCCGTAATGACTGACACACGCTTGGTCATCTTCCGTACTTTATTACGGTGGACAATTTTGTCGTACTCGCAGGAATAGTCAACGGCGAAGATGTCTTCAGAGTTGTCTTCTTCCTGATGGCTTCCTGTCAGCATGATGAGCAGGGCCTTTTCTTCGTTCGTACAAATATCGGCGGACTTAGCCTGCAGTTGTTGGCGCAGGAGTTGGTTTTCCTGAGCAGTGGTTTCGCCTGCCAGATATTTTTCAATTAGTGATTGTTCCATTGAGTCAATTGTTTTAATAGTTTTTTTCTTGCCGAGGATACCATAGTTCTTACTGAACGTACGTGTATGCCCGTTATGATTGCTATCTCGTTTGCATTAAGCCCCTCTTGTTGCATCAGGTATATGAGCCGCTGTTCGGAGCGTGTGAGTGTATGAATTGCCTTTTCAAGTATCGCTGCATATTCTTCTGCTTTTAACTGAGCGTCAGGTGGCTCTACACTCGCTATGTCCAGATTGTCTGTGATAGGAACATGCTCGCGAAGTCTCTGTTGCCTGATCGTGCTGACACACAGATTCTTGGTTGCTATGATGGCTAACTTTTCCGCCTCACCATAGTCGAGTTTCCCGTATCTTAGCCACAGCTTCATCAGTACCTCTTGCACCACATCTTCCGCATCGTCTTTGTTTTGGAAGAATTGGTAGGCGGTCTTCAGGATTGTCGGCCGTACACGATGGACTATATGTTCAAAATCGTTGAATGTCATCTTGTTTCTGTTTTCGTCTCCGTTTTCGTCCTCCTTCTCACTCTTCTTTCTTCGTTTTGTTCATAAACTTGATATCTTTATCGTAGTAGCTCACTTTCCCGTTATCATACTCTTTGATGATTTCCCAATCGGTCGGGATTTCGAGCACTCCGTCTGTATAGAGTACCAATATGTGATAGAAGTCTTTACTGAATATGGTGTATACTGAAAATATTTCTTGGTTGCCTTTGCTCGCCGTTGTGTTTCCTGAAAGAAACGGGTAGGTGCTGATGTAATCGTTCTGACGTGGGTTGAACATATTGAACGATTCATTAGGATGTGAGGCGATATATCCCTTAGTCGTCTGACGTAATTCATCTAATACTCTCAGTGCATTCTCCTGAGAACGGATGATGTAGTGGATGCCATAAGTGTCGCCCGCATCTTGTTTGTAATGCACTTTCCGCATATTGATACCCTTTTGAGTTACGACATTCTTGATGGCGTCACAATAGGATGTGGCATCAAAGTCCCTTGTCGCTTTGGCGAGTGTGTCAAGTACGCACTTGTAGGTGAGTGTGCCTCGTGCCAATCGCATCGACTCAGTCTGCTCTTCTGTTGGGGGATGTGTTGCCGTATATTCCATGTTGATACTTTCCAATCCTCCTGAAGCCCAATGTTTGTCTCCATCGTAAATCATGTGGTTTTGATAATCAATGGTCTTGCTGCCTGGTTTCAAAAACATGGCGTAATTGATGGTGTCATGCTGTCCTGTGTGGGTTTCCCACTTATGAATCGTTTCGGCATTTTGAGACAATTCGTCCAATGTCTGGCGCACTCGCCGTAACACTTGACGATGACCTGTTGCATTTGAGGTCTCCCACGACTGATCAACCAGTGAGAAGGTGATATGGGCCTCAAAGCATAAACCGTCATAGGTACTGTTATACATGTTTTCCGTCAGTGTTATATCTTTGTTGTCGTAGGCGTATTTCAGTGTATAGAACACATTCAGCAGATTCTCCACCTGTGGATTGATTTGAGACCACACGTTAGAGCTGTAACCTAACAAGACAATTATGATATATAACCTGACAAATCCCATACAGTGCTTTTACTCGTTAATAATGAATTTACCATCCTCTGTGATTCCTTCAGCAGAGATAAACATGGAAGTACAAGAGGAGTTGTTATAGAATTCAACTGTTGCACGGCCTCTGTTGTTCGTCTTCAGGTTCGGCTCCCAGTACAGGGTACGGCGGAAGTCCTCGGCAGGAGGCATCACGGAGTAATCCTCCATCTCGAAGGCGGTCGGTACATTGAACCCCTCGAAGTGAGTACGCCTCAAACCCTTCTGCTTGAAGTCGAAGAGCGGATGCTGGTACACGTAGAAGATAACGGGATTGTAGCCTGCCAGGTTCTCTGCCCACAGGTAGGTCTTCATCGAAGAAAGGTCTTCCGAAATATAGAGACTCTTGGCCACGTCCAGCATGTCGGGCAGTGAGATGTCATCCGTCTTGTTGTTCGAGTCTATGATGTTGATATGCTCTTTAGCTCTGTTCGGCAGTCCCGTGATTCCCCAGAACGTATTATCCACAATCCAGATGATGGGGCGCTCATTATAGGTGGTGCGGTCTTCAAACATCCTCTTGCCTGACAGACTTATCGAGCTTACTCGGTTTCCGTCATCATCCATCTCTCCCACTACCCAATTAGCCATATTCTCCGCATCGTAGTCCTCCTTCTCGAACTGGAAGTAGCTGTTGCGTTTCGAGAGCCATTCGAAGAACGAAGGTATGTCATTACCAAGGTCGCCGTACATATCGGCATCCTCGTCACAGTCGTATCTCAATACGGAATGTGTCTGGGCATTCTCCTCGTCATACCAGTTCACCCTGAGGTCTCCGAGTATACGGCGCGTTTTCACCTTCACGGTCGGGAGAAGATGGTTGCGCTGGGTAATGGAAACCGGTTCCTCATCATCCATCACTGCATTTTGGGCCGACGGGATGAAATTAGGCTGACGTATCTGCTGGATACGTGCCTCGTCAGGATAGATGTAGCGCTTGTCGGGCGAGAAGTGGCGGTCGATACCGATGTAATAGTCACGCTCCACATCGTCTTTCTTCGAACGCATGAACAGGGTCCATTCCCCTTCCACATCAGGAACGATATAGTTGTACTTACCCACACTGTCCGTCTTCAGTGTTCCGTCAATCACCTCTCCCTTCTTGTTGTACATCGTGGCAGTAATCTCCACATCATCGGGCGAGTACTTCTTGCGCTTGGATTTGATCTGTCCGAAGAGATACAGCTTGTCTTCAATAGGCTGGCGTTTCTCAAAGTCTGTCAGTCCTGCCATCAGGCGGAAGTCGTAGCGCCGCCATCCCTGTATCATCATCAGCAGGTCAGCATCCCTGCGGTGCTTGTCGTCATCAGCTTCGAAGTAGTACTCCGGATGGGCGATATACCCACGGACCTCGCTGGCAAGCAGGGTCCATGTCTTCATGTTTCCCTCCCACCCGTTGTTGATGGTCGCTGCATCGATGGCAGAGAACGAGATGGATGCGTTGGGCTCGGACTGGATGTTGAAGCTGACCTTGCAGCAGGGAGTAAGGCGCGTTGTCCGCGATGTAATGCGTATGCTGTCCTGCTCCTTTGCTACCGGACAGATGAAGAACAGTCGTTCGGCCAGTATGCTGCCGCTACTGTCGAATACCGTCAATTGGTTCACACCCTCCGGCAATACGAAACGGTTGAATTTCAGCGTATGGGTGTTGGCTGCAGTCAACGTGTCGCACTCGAAGATGGTTCCGTTATGCATGACGGCATACCCGATCAGCCGTCCCTGAATGCCGGGCGAACTGGAAATCGTAGCCATGATATCGATCTCACCCAGCATGTCGAAAGTCAGGACGGTTCCTTCCGGACGGGCAGCAGGGAGCTCATAGCGGCGTTCCTTCGACTTGTGATCCGGTACCACCGCAAAGTACTTCCTGCCGTTCTGCGGGGTAAGCGTGAAGACGCCTCTTCCCAGACTGTCGGTACGGATGTCACACTGCCGTACCTTACGGTCATCCTCCACATAGCCTGTACGCTGCATCCTGCTTCCCTCTTCATCGCTGACAGTAAACGCCACACGGCTTTCCAGCCCCTCAACCATATCGCCTCCCTCAGGATAGAAACGCATGGTCATCGCATGGGTGTATGTATCGACAATCACGCTGTCCTCATCCTTTCGGGTGTTTGGCAGACGTTTCTGATAACTGATCTTGTCCAGTTCCAGGCGGCTGTAGTCCCCCTCACGCTTGGGTGACTTGAAAATAGGGAAGACGCGTGAGAAGCAGGCATGACTTCCCCAGTTGGTCATATAGCGTGTATAGGCACGTACTTCATAGAATCCTGTTGTCTGGATACTGTCCACCTTGATGTCACCGTCAGCCTCACCGTCCACAATTTTCAGCTTACGGCGTTCCACGACATCACCTGACGGATTCACCAGTTCCACATAGAGCACATGGCTCAGGTCGGTCTTCCGCTCAGTATCACAACGTGTGACGTAGGCCTTAAAGCGGATGTATTCGCCCTTGAAATAGCCCGTGTTGTCAAAATGAAGATACACCTTTTCCTGCGGAGAGTAAAGGTTGAACCGCATGGTTTTCTGAAGGTAATCAATCATGCGAATGACAGAACTGCTGTCGGCTCGCTCTGGGCTGTCTGCATACATCTTTGTGGAACAGAGTAGTCCTATGATGCAGATAGTCATAGCTCTAATAGATGCTTTTGCTTTCATATAGTAGCTTTTTATTTAATTATCATGTTTACCCTTCTAACGATAGTTTCTTCTGCACTTTACTATATAACGCACAACTATAGGATTTGTCAAGTGAAAAATGCGTATTTTTTTGCAAAGAAACGAAAAAAAACTTTTTCTTTGCCATTTCTTCACACTTTTTTCGCTAATTCAACATAAAAATAAAAGAAAAATGAAAAAAGATGAATTATCTACTTGACAACAATGCCACTTATGCGTTTTGTAAATGAAAACGAATAAGAAATGATAATACAAAAACATTATGACTGCTTTGAAAACAATGATTGTCTTGCTAATCGCCCTTTGGGCAACCACAGGGGTGATAGCTCAGACACGCGATTATCGGAACATGACGAAGGAAGAAATCCAAGCTTTCGAGGCTGCGAATGGCATCGTGCACATGGGACCTTGGCACTTCCGAAAACCTAGCCAATCGCCTTTCACCTTTACTTTGGGACCGAACATCACCCTTTCTCACATCCCAATTAAGTATGCGCGAGGTACTAACCACGACTTTGGCTTCGATGCCAGCATCACTTATCGCAACCTCTACCTTGACTATAATCATTCATTCACCAAGAGCCACTTTACCTTCCAAGGTTTCGCAGCAGGTTATGCATTCACCTTTGCCAACGATGTGAATGGAATGGTTATTTCGCCCAACTTCGGTTTCGGCATCTGCAAGTTCGAAATCCCCATGATAGCCGACTATTACCGCCATACGTTTTACATGCTTGGTCTCGGTGTCGATTTCCGCTTCTACATGGGTCGCGCCCTCATGGGCTTCAATTATCGCTACAGCACTGTGACAGAGGACTTTACCGCCAGCATTCACACTGTCAGCTTTAATTTCGGATACAGAATTTGGTAAATTTGTGTTCTCCTTTCCCTTTAACCCGAATATATCACCTGTTTATGGTTGATAGCTTTTCTCCTTGTCGCGACAGATAGTGACCTGGGATACTGCTGAAATAATGCTGATTGGTATGAAGCTTCGGGTTCACATTTACATAATAGAGGGGTTCGCTATTCGGGTAATACTCAGTGGTATACAGCGTATCGTTTCGCAGGCATAACGCTATACGGAACTCCTCAGCAAAGTCGTCTCCTGGTTGCTTGTGAATTAGTTTCAGGTGCATACCGTCTTGTTCTATCGTGCAATGATAATAAGCCACAGCGGTTGGGTCGCATCGCTGAGGATATACCAATGTGTCACCCTCGAATATGTAATGTGAGCAGATATCGCTATAAGTGGAGTCATAAGGGTAGCAATCGGGATGGGTGGATACGTATTCCCACGAACCTTGCAAGGCTGCCAATAGCCCGTATTCAAATATCTTTAAACTTCGCGTTTGGTGTTCAGACAGGGCATAGAGGTTTCCGTCGCCATCCGTTGTCATGAAGTCATCGATATACCAGTCGTTTGTACGATGCAGGTCGAGTTTCACAGGGATGTCGTTCCCCAAGTTCGTAATGGTAATATATGCGTATGCACGATATTCTCCTTGATAGATACGAACGGAATCTATCTTCATCGAAACATTGTCCCAATCTTGTCCCATCGTCCAATGATCGTAATCGATGAGACCTATCCCGTCAAGACTGACAGCTATCGAATCGGAAATGGCGATAACTTGTGCAAAACCTTGTGTTAAGTATGCTTTAGTATCGAAATTCTGCATTCTTCCGTTTATGATCCCTTCCCTTGAGGGTTTCTGTCTCCCGATAACGGGGGAATCGAAGGGGGTGCAAAGACCATTGAAGGCTGGGGGTAGGCTGTTCGTGTTGTACCACCTTAGTACCTCGTTGTAGGTTCCTGTCACTCGTTGTTTCACGTTTTCAGTCAGTTTGTCATATTGCTCCACAGTCAATCCCACACTTGCGGCATTCTGTGCCTTCTGGTCGTCTTTAGAGAATTTCGCTACCAGCAATATGGCTATCAGCAAGGCAGGAAGCAGATACAGCAGTTTAAGAAGTGATTTGCGTTTGCTTTTCCCACGCAACATCATTGCAAGGCGGTTCTTTACCTCGCTTTGATTGAAGTTGTTTGCGATTGTTCGTTTTGACTTGCTGGTAGCTTTTTCTATAATCAGTTGTTGATACAGGGTGCTATCCACTCCTGATGCTAACACACAACTGTCGGCTTCGTATTCATGAACATTTCGCAGGTCATTACGTAGCATCCATGAAACAGGTAGCCACCACAGCATATTTATAGTAAAGTCGCACAGCATCATATCTGCAGAGTGCCAGCGCTGAATGTGACTCATTTCATGAACAATAATTGCGCGTTGCTTCTCTGTATCTTCTTCCCCTATTACAATCCATCTGAACCAACTGAAAGGAATCGTGACATCTGCATTTCTCAGCAGTCGCACACCATGTGGTAAATCGCGGTAATCGACGGGTTCACTCCTTGCAATCACTCTATGCAATGAGATAAACGACCAGAGATAACTGCACCATGCAATCACTACACCTATTATATACGTAATGCCCAACAGAAGAAGCAACAGATTCCTTCCTGTTGGTGGTGAAGGCACAGAGGAAGGAACTTCTAAATCCTCCCTTAAGGAGGGTTTAAGCTCTCCACTTTCAAGGGAAATAGGGAGAGGATCTGGCCTTTCTTCTTTTATCTCTACCCTTAAAGGGGGTTGGGGAGTGCGTTCCTTTTCTTCCGTTTGCCACACATTTATCTTTACTGGACGATTCAAGGGAACAGTCAGCAAAGGTAGCAGCATGCTGGATATTAAGATGCCCAGTAGTACTATGCGGTTCACACGATGAAACTTCTCCTTGCTCAACATAAAGCGGTAGAGCGAGTAGAGTAGGGTTAGGCAACATGCCCATTTCAGCATATAGATAAATAAGGCACTCATTTTGTTTGCTTTAAGGTTTCCAAATAATCCAACAGCTCTTCACGATTGATTTTCTCTTCTTTTACTAACGTAGATACCACATTGAGATAAGAATTGTCAAAGTAACGACTGACGAATGAACCCAATTTCGTGCGTCCGTAGTCCTGTTTTCGTACAATAGCGGTGTAGATGTATCCACGACCTTTCACCACATGGGTCAGATACCCTTTCTTCTCTAAATTCTGAAACATCGTTGCAATGGTGTTGATGTGAGGTTTAGGCTCTGCGTACAATTCAACGACATCTTTCGGAGTACAAGGACCATAATTCCATATCAGCTCCATTACTTCTTCTTCTTTTCCTGTCAGTTTTTCCATATTCTTTATATTCCTTGTTTCAACTATTTTTATAGTTCATGCTGCAAAGGTAAGGAGAAGTTTCTGTTCCACCAAATATTTTCCTTGTTTTTTTCCGAAAAAGCAAAAAAAATCTTTCTAGCGAGAAGAATTGTGCTTTATGCATTGTGGTTTGCGAATTATTTATTATATTTGCAGCGTAAAAAATTGATTTATGGAAGTAGGACTGATCATAGCACTGGTAATTGTGGTTGTCGTGGCTGTACTGATGGTGGGCTACACAAGGCGTGATGGCGAACGGCGGTATGCTGACTTGAAGACAGAGGCAGAAGGGCGGATTGCTGCGATGAGGGATGAGGCAGAAGGACGGCTTGCTGCGATGAAGGAAGAGAAGGACAGCCGCATAGCTGAACTCACGAGCGCACATGCTCAGGCTGTGGACGAGAAGGTGGCTCTACAGCAGGACAAGACTGCTTTGACGGTGAAGTTGCAGGGTGTGCAGCAGCTGCTGCAACTGACGCAGCAGCAGGCGAAGAAGGACGACGAGGAGCGCCAGGAGCGGTTTGCTACGGAACTGAAATTGGCACGCGAGCAGATGCGCAGCCAGTTTGAGAAGGAACTAGAGGTGCGTTCGGAGGCTTTCAAGAAGCAGAATACAGAGCAGATGGCTCAGGTGGTGGGACCGCTACAGAAGGAACTGGAGTCGCTGCGCACATTGGTGAACGACAGCAAGGCTGAGCAGACGAAGAACACCTCAGCACTGGAAGCATCGATCAAGGCGGTATTCGAGCACGACAAGGAGCGCGACAAGACCACCCAAAGCCTCGCCGATGCGCTGAAGAACCGTGGTAAGGTGCAGGGCGACTGGGGTGAGCAGGTACTTGAGAATATCCTTGCCGACAGCGGACTGCGCGAGGGGATAGAATATAAGAAGCAGGTGAACGTGAAGGCGGAGGATGGTAACAACGAGCGCCCTGATGTGGTGGTATATGCTGCCGACGGAACGAATATTATCATCGACTCGAAGGTGTCGCTCACGGCATATACCGACTATGTGGGTGCGGAAGACGATGAGGAACGTAAGGCTGCCCTGAAAGCCAACTACGACTCGATATGGACCCATGTGTGCGAGCTGTCGGACAAGCAGTATTTTAAGAAGGTAGATAAGGCGATGCCTATCGTGCTGATGTTCGTGCCCAACGAAGGTAGCTATATCCTGGCGATGAATAAAGACCCGCAACTGGGTACGAAAGCATATAAGAAAGGGGTGCTCATCATCAATCCTACGAACCTGATGGTGGTGCTTCGGCTGATGTTCCTTACGTGGCAGAATACCCGTCAGGAGAAAAACAACCGCGACATCCTGCAGGCAGCAAGCAAGATCTACGAGAAATACTCAACCTTTGCAGAGGGATACGTGGCGCTTGGTAATCAGTTGAGGACGGTGAACAACTCGTATGAGGAGGGCGTGAAACGTCTGACGGAGGGACGCGGCAACCTGTCGAAGCAGTTGCAAGACCTGCTGAAATATGGTGTGACCACCACAAAGCGGATTCCCGACGAGTTGAAGTCAATCGATACATCGGAGGAGCGAGAGAACGAACAGCCAAGCTTATTTGATAATAGCGATGAATGACAGCAAGCGCGTATCAGTCGTAATGGCTACCTACAATGGAGAGCCGTATCTGAAGGAGCAACTCGATTCGATTGTTGCGCAGACCTATCCCGTTCATGAACTGATTGTTCAGGACGATGGGTCGGACGACCATACTGTGGAGATTGCACGCAGCTATGAGCAGCTGTACCCGTTCGTTCATGTGTATGTGAATGAGAAGAATCTGGGTTTTCAGGAGAACTTCCGCACGGCTGTGTTGCGCGCTACGGGTGACTTCATCGCACTCTCTGATCAGGACGATGTGTGGTTTCCCGAGAAGATTGCCAAGCAGGTGGAGGCGATAGGGAGTTGTGCCATCTGTTACTCGCAGCATCTGCGTGGAGCGAACAGGGAAACGGCACATGTGGTGACCTATAAGTGTGCGCCAGAGCGACAGCTCTTTGCTGCTTTTGTGGGACATTCGCTGCTGATGCGACGCGATTTTGCACAAGACCCCGATAATTGGTTGGACTATATGACCTACGACATAGGGCTGAGCCTGCTGGCTCATTTCCGGGGTGGGGTGGCATACGTTGCTGAACCGCTGAACTGGCATCGTAGTCACGACGACTCTGCATCGACGAAGATACAGCTCGACATGTATCAGCAACATGTATCGGCTCCTACATGGCAGCCCTACGTGTACGGATGGAGCAACTATTGCCGTTTGCAGAAGAAGCAGTCTTGGCAACGTTTTCACCAGCGGATGATATATGAAAGCGATGCGGTAAATCTGTTGGTAAACAGGTTGTGCCGACTGATGCTGCGTAGAGACCCTATTGCATTGCTACAATTGTGTTGGGTATGTATGCGGCATCGTGCAACCATCTATCCCACAGAGACCAAGGGGCTGAGCGGACTGATTCACGGATTCTTCTTCCCGTTCATCCACGCCTATCATTGCACGTTCTACGATGTCTGAAGTTTGGGAACAATGACCACAGCATGCACCTGACGTTTCTCGACAGGTGGAATTTCCATATAGTTCTTAAATAAATCGGTGAGGTAAGCATCGGCATCGTGGGGGGCAGAAAACTGCTTGCCCTCAAACTCTATCGTAGTGATGGGGAAGATAGAGTCACGACGATGATGGATGCCGTAACCATTGCTGACGGGCAGGTTGCTGAGATACTGCGAAGTGTTGCCGAATATCTTGTAGAGTTTCAGAATAGCGCTAAACAACCAATATTTGCCTGTAAACCACACCCATTCGGCAGCCGAACGAAGGCTGTAGTAGTGCTGGCGATGCAGGATGCTATAGGAATGACAGATGCCTTTCCCGATGCGTTTCATCAGCTTCTTGGGCATGTCAGGGCTGGGCACGAAGGGGAAGATATCGATGAAGATACCCTTCTCGTAGTCCACATTGAAGGTGTCGCTCGACTCGATAAAGAGCGAGTTGAGGTCGCGTATCTTCACAATTGGCTCTTTCAGCTTCGGGTCGGTCTCGGGTGTCTGCAGGAACAGACTGTGGGGCAGTTCGGCTGGTGCTACCTTGCAGAACTGACGTAGTCCGTCGAGTGTCATAGCAATGTCGATATCATCGTCCCACGGAATGAATCCCTTGTGGCGAACGGCACCCAAGAGTGTACCTCCGTCGAGCCAGTACTCGATGCCGTGCTTGCGGCAAATCCTGTCGACCTCCTCCAAGATGCTCAGTTCCTTCAGTTGGCACTTTCGCAGGTTGGCAGCCGTATATTCTTTCAGATATTGATTGTTCATCGAATTGATAGTTTGCAGTGCAAAGTTACAAAATAATTAAGAATTGAGAATTAAGAGTGATGAAAAATTGATAAAATATGCATTATGCATTGTGAATTATGATTTTATTTGTACCTTTGTGGCATAGACAGAACAAAAAGCGATATGACAACAGCAATCATCGTAGCAGGTGGGGTAGGCAACCGCATGGGGCAGACCATTCCGAAGCAGTTCATCAATGTGTACGACAAACCAATCCTGATGTACACGCTCGACAGCTTTGAGCATCATCCCATGATTGATGCCATCGAGGTGGTGTGCATCGAGGGATGGGAACAGGTGGTGTGGTCGTATGCCAAGCAGTATAACATCACGAAACTGAGGTGGATTGTGACGGGAGGCGCGATGGTGCAGGAGTCTATCCGCAACGGAGTGTTCAACCTGGAAGACAAATGTAATGCCGACGATATCGTCATCATTCACGACGGTATCCGTCCGCTCGTCGATGCAGAAGTGCTGACAGATGTTATCAAGACTGCCCAGCAGTACGGCAATGCAGTATCATCGATGCCCTATAACGAGCAGATATTCGTGGTAAGTAAGGACGACGAGACAACCACCACGCAGTTCATCCCTCGTGAGACCCTACGCCGTGTCTGCACTCCGCAGGCTTACCGTTTCGACCTTCTCGATGAGAAGTACCACGAGGCGTTTGAGAAGGAGATAGGCATCCGCGGTTCGCACTACACCAACACCATGATGGTGGAACTGGGCGTGCGACTCCATTTCGCAGCAGGAAGCGACAAGAACATCAAGCTCACCACGCCTGATGATTTGGAAATCTTCAAGGGATATATAAGAAATAAGGAATAGAAACTTCTCCCTCATCATCCCCCAAGGGGAACAGAATTGAAGGATTGAAGAGAAATATGCATTATGCATGATGAATAAATTCCATCCATTATATCAAGAGGACCTTGCGAATATCCTAGCAGTCAAAGATATTGAGCAGTTGCGAGGCAAGCGGTTCCTGATTACAGGAGCTACGGGTCTGATAGGTGTGCAACTGATTGATGCGTTGATGCAAGTAGAGGATGCGAAGGTCATCGCTGTAGGACGCAGTCGTGAGAAAGCAAAAACGCGTCTGGGTGAACATTTTGACAATCCTCGCTTCACCTTCGTAGAGCACGATATCACGAAGCCCTTCGATGGCGAAATCGTAAATGGAAAATCGTCAGATAGTAAATTAGATTATATTGTTCCTCTCGCCAGCCATACTCATCCGCTGGCCTATTCGCAGTATCCCGTGGAGACCATCATGATCAATGTGAAGGGAGCAGAGCATGCGCTCGAACTGGCGCAACAGACGGGTGCCACGGTGCTCTATCCTTCTACGGTAGAGGTGTATGGGAATGCGCAGGGCGATGATGTGTTTACAGAGGATTATACAGGTATGCTCAATCTGAAGAATGCTCGTTCGTGCTATCCTGAGTCGAAGCGTGTAAGCGAGGCATTGTGTCAGTCGTATATGGCTGAGAAGGGTGTCAAGGTGAAGATTGTGCGACTCTCTCGCGTGTTTGGCCCTACGATGCTGCCAAGCGATACGAAAGCATCGTCGCAGTTCATCCTGAAGGCAATAGCAGGGGAGGATATCGTGCTGAAGAGCAAGGGTGAGCAATACTTCTCCTACACCTATGTGGCTGATGCGGTAGCCGCGATGCTGCATGTGCTGCTTCATGGCGAGATGGGGGTGCCCTACAACATCAGCAACGAGGCGTGCGACGTGCATCTGCGCGAGTTTGCGGTCATCTGTGCCGAATGTGCAGGAAAGGAAGTGGTGTTCGACCTCCCATCGGAAACGGAGGCGAAAGGGTTCAGTATTGCCACGAAAGCCATCCTCGATGATGCTCGGCTAAAAGGTATCGGATTCGTGCCGCGATACACCATCCGTGATGCAATCCGCCGCACGATAGACATTTTTGCAGATAGTAGTAAATCATAAAAATAGGAAGCCCATGAAAACAATGAACGTAGGTATTATCGGTGCCGGCTGGATAGCAGAGAAAGCCGCCATTACACTCAATCATTTAAGTGACATTTCGTGTTACGCCATCGCTTCTCGTTCGCAAGAGAAGGCCGAAGCTTTCGCTGCGCAGTGGGGATGCAAGAAGGCATATGGCTCGTACTCCGCGCTGCTCGACGATCCTGATGTAGATCTCGTGTATGTAGCCACTCCTCATTCCCATCACTACGATGTGACACGCGAGGCTTTGCTGAAGGGAAAGCCCTGCTTGGTGGAAAAGGCATTCATGGCGAATCTTCGTCAGGCGAAAGAGATTGTCGACTTGGCAAGGGAGCAGCGAGTATTCATCGCCGAGGCTATATGGACACGCTATCAGCCTGTAGTGCCGATGGTGAGAAAACTGATTGCCGACGGGCGCATCGGAACACCTCGCCTCGTAACAGCAACGCTGGGCTATTCGATGGGTGATAAACCCCGCATCATGCGTCCCGACCTTTGCGGAGGAGCCTTGCTCGACCTCGGTGTGTATGCGCTCAACTTCACGCGGATGTTTATTGATGGCGATATCCTTTCGATGGACGGCACGTGCTGGAAGAGCGAAACAGGTATGGACCTCACCAACACTATCCAGCTGGAACTCTCGGGCGGCATCATTGCCAACCTCCAGTCGAGTGCTTGCTGTGTGGGCGATAATATCGGCGTCGTTGCTGGTACGGAGGGAAATATCATCATCGACAATATCAACAACCCACAACGGGTACGACTCTCAGGACACGACCGCACCTTCGTCGAAGAGTTTGCCGTTCCCGAGCAGATTACAGGCTACGAGTACCAGTTCATCGCTTGTCGTGATGCACTTGCTGAAGGACTGCTCGAACCGCGCGAAATGCCGCTCGAGGAAACGCTGTATATCATGCAGCTGATGGACGAGTTGCGAGAGAAATGGGATGTGAGGTATCCTATGGACGAATAGTAATAATTTAATAATTAAAAAATGTAATAATGTAAAATAAAAAATGTAATAATTTAATCATTCATCATACAATCATTTAACCATGAAACGAACTATTCTAACAATCGTTGCAAGCACGGCGATGCTGTGTGGCAACGTCCAGGCTCAAGAGCTCAACAACTTCAATCGTGGAGGCCGCCAGCAGGTGGTGTCTCCTGAAATCAAGAGTGATTCCGTCACTTTCCGCATCAATGCACCCCAGGCGCAGCAGGTATCGCTGCAGGGCAACTGGGGCGGTCGTGGTGTGAGGATGACTAAAGGTGCTAATGGTGTGTGGGAAGGTCGTATCGCTACCCCTGAGCCCGACATCTACACTTACAATTTCGTAGTCGATGGTGTTTCGGTGAACGATCCTCAGAACTACTTTGTGCAGCGCGACGGAACCCGTTTCCTCAATATGCTCATGATCCGTGGTGAAAAGACTCAGAATTACTTCGAGGCAAAGCATCGTGGTACGGTCTCTTACCGCTGGTACGACAGTAAGCTGCTGGGAATCAACCGCCGCGTTTCGGTCTATACGCCTTATGGCTATGAGGACAATCCTACGAAAAAGTATCCTGTGCTCTATCTGCTTCACGGAGCTGGTGGAGATGAGGAGGCTTGGCTTTCGATGGGCCGTGCTGCACAGATTCTCGACAACCTGATTGAGCAGGGGAAGGCAGAGCCGATGATTGTGGTCATCCCGAACGGTAACCCTAATCAGCAGGCAGCACAGACCCTTGGACTCGAGACTGCTCGCATCAATACACGTTCGCCTGAGATGGCGAATGCTTACGTGAAGAGTCTCGTGACTGAAATCGTGCCTTTCATCGAGAAGCATTTCCGTGCCGATGCGAAGAAGTCACGCCGTGCTATCGCAGGACTGTCAATGGGTGGCGGTCATACCATCACAGCCTCACAGCTCTATCCCGACATGTTCGACTACATCTGCCCGCTTTCTATGGGAGCCAATCCTACCGAGGAGAGCCTGAAGCAGTTGCGTGCCTTGAAGAAGAGCGGCTACAAACTCTATTGGCTTGCATGTGGTAGCAGCGACTTCCTGTATGAAAATGCCAAGACGCTCGACAAGACCCTCACTGACGAAGGTCTTCAGCATACCTTCTTCGTTTCCGAAGGCGGTCACACATGGAGCAACTGGCGCCTCTATCTCAACACCTTCGCTCCACTGTTGTTCAAGTAATCGACGAAGTGACGACTAAAAAAGGCTGGCGATTGGTTTCGTCAGCCCTTTTTGTCTTAAACCCGAATCGGTCATTAGCGTTATGATGATGACAATTATTATTTTTGAGTAGATATTTTGACGCTTTGAAGGCGCAATGGGGTTCCATTGTAACTGAAAAGCGGTGAAACAGATGACAAAAAGAAAGTTTGTTAGGGCATAACAGCCAATGACCGATTCGGGTTATATGCTCAGCAAGTACATGTATGCGAGCCAGATCACTCTATTATTTCAGTAATACCTTCCGGGTTGTTCCGTCGGAGTAGCGGATGATGTTCATACCCTTCTGCATAGATGGCATGAGAGTGCCGTTTGTGTTGTATGACTTCATGCCCTGTTGGTACTCGTCAGTCAATAGGTCGCTGATGCCCGTCAGCTTATTATACACCATATAGGGATATACTGCTTTCGTTTCTGCCTCTGTGTTTGCCACGCATTCGCAACCCTCTCCGAGAAATTGCTGTTCCACTTTGGCTGAGTAGATGCCGCCCAAGCAGGTTATCTTGGCGTTCGTATCGGCATATAGCGGTCTTGCCGCTCTCATACGGCAGCTGTTGATGACTACGCGGGCATCTGAGTATGCCAGGCATCCGTATCTGTCGTTTTTGTTGACGATTTCTGCTCCGTCGATGGTAGCGTTGCCGTTGAAGCAGAGGGTCTGGTTGCCGTAGTGGTTGATGAACGAAGCTTTCCCGATGATGGTATTGCTGTTCTGTGTTGCCCATAAACAGCGGCGATATTCACTCCCGCTCACTTGCGTGCAATTATTAATATACGTTCCTCCATTGATGGTCAGGATGTCTTTCGTGCAATAGTTGTTGATTACGGCACTGTTTCCCTTGCAAGTGAAGGTTCCCGACTCAATGGTCATCATTCCGTTCGTGCAGACTACCTGTGAAGGTGATTCGCACACCACATTGCTAATCCTTGTCGTGGTTCCTTCTGCCGTCCATACGCTACGGCGGTAGTCCTGGTTGCCGATGATGGGCGATATGTTCTTGTATGTGCCTCCTTCGATGTCCAGTGTGCCATAGTTGGATATTACGGCAGAATTGCCTCGTGAACTCATCAACGATTCATTCGTACCTCTTACCGTCAGCTTGCCCGAGTTCTCGCAACTGAACTGCAAGTCGATGCTGTGACTGCCGAGTTCCAGGCAGATATCCTGATCGGGTTTTATGCGATAGGTCTCAGCCTGTATGTCGGCACGCAGGTAGATGGTTGTGGGTGTCTTGTCGTGCGGTACCTCGTCAATAGCAACCGTGAGGGTGGGGTAGAACACTCCGTTCATCTCTACCTCGAACGGCGCATTGCTCATAGGCATCGGTACCGTGTTCAGGTAAGCCACCTGTCCGCTCTTATAGTGCTCTTCACCGGGAGTGAGGGCGTCGAGTGTGAACAGTCCGTTATAGCTGCCGTACCAACCCCAGTTTACTGAGAAATACCCCTCGTCAGTGTAGCCGTCGATGATAAACGCATGGCCGTTTTCCTCAAGGTTATCGGCACGATAGACGATGGGTCGCTCCATGTTCAGTTCCTTGCGGAGGATGTCAGTCCATTCGTCGGCTGTGTATGCGTCTTTCAGCTTGGCTGTGCCGGGATAGAAGTCGAAGTTCGTGAACAATGCGCCCTTACCAAGGAATCCGTCCGTGTTATAATTGGTATAATCCACCTGTATCGCAGCACCGATATCAGCCAATAGTGTGGCTACGTTCGAAGCTTGCGTGGCATTGTATTGTCCCGTTGTGAATTTCAGCGGCATGTTGTCCCAGTCATATTCATGTTCCAGCGACCTCGCGCCGACTGTGATACTCTTGGTTTTCGTGACATACCTGCTTGTCTTTCCTTTTCCTGCCTGAGGATAATTGTAGTACTTCATCAGGATGGCGTATGCTGTAGGTACGCAACCAGACAGACTTCGCTTGCCTTGGTCTGAGGGACACTGGTTGTAGAACGGAGCATTCTGCCCCCATTGAGCAGTTTCGAGCTGTACCACCGTATTGCCCACTCCGGCTCTCCTCCATTGGCGTGCCACCTCCTCCGTCTGTTCCGCACCGTTTGCCTGCGCCTTGCGAATCTCGTTGCTGATACTTGTCAGCCATTGTTCCATCGGAATGGGCAGTTCGCCGTCGGTCGTCAGTACAGCGTCGGCAGAGTAGCCCAGGATAGGGCGTGCTATGTCGTCGGCAGCAACAATGACGAATCCCCTGCCTTCCTTACCCGTGAAAATGTAGTACGGCACTTTCTCCATGTCCGTCATATTCGCCTTCGTAGCGCGCCTTTTGACGAGTTGCTTCTCGCCGACCGGCATCAGCCTTCCGGCTATCCTTGCTGCTAACTCCTCGCTCACATCCTTTGCCTGCAACGTGGCATTGCCTACGAATACCGCCATCAGGGCGAGCATCATACTTCTGATTGTAAACATTTTTCTTCTCATATTTCAGCTTTATTACAAATTTCTGATTGTAAACATTTTTCTTCTCATATTTCAGCTTTATTACAAATGCCTTCACGCGTTATTCTTTCAGCTCGAAGTGCTGGAAATCCTTGCACGATGTCCAGTCGCCTCCCCACTCGAATCCAGATGAGTTTTCTGTTCATAGTCTATATTGTTTATAGTATTACTTGCATTTGAGGTCCGTGAACTGCCCGACGGTGAATATGCCTTGCCACATCTGGTCTTCACGCTTCATGTTGCAAAGATATAACATTTATCCGAAACTACCAAGGAAATGGTAAGAATATTAAACCTTCGCAAGCGAAATCGATTCTAACAATTACAAAACCGAAGAATACAGATTACAAAACCGAAGAATACAGAAGATTATGAAATATCAGATGATGGTCCTAATACTTGCCTTGCTGCCTATCGGAATGATGGGTCAGAACGAGACGACCTCGAGACTTGAGGTCTTTGACAAGGCTCCGCTAATGAAGAGCGGCATCGACTATTACCAAAAACTGATCAATACATTCAAGTACGGAGGAAACCATGCAGCCGAGCTATGGTATGAGACAGAAGAACAAGTTTACCGCAACAAGTATGATGCTTTGTCAAGCCAGAGTCAAAGTGCACAGCGTCAGTTTAAGGAGCAGGGCGATACGGTGTTGGCAAATCGTACTCGTGAGCAATACAATGCTCAGATTGACGAAGTGTCTCGAAGAATGGATGAGTTCGATAGCATTTATACCCAATACAAGCTCCTGTTTATCGAAGGACCTTCATTCGATGCCGAAAGTGCATTGGCTTATAAAATAACAAGTACGGTTAATGAGAAGAAAGACGGAAACTTGAACACAAGGATTGCGAGTGGCGAGCTGATTGCCATGAAAAGCGATCAGAATATATGGTTTACGATGACACAGCCACCATTTCAGCAAACAGTCACGATGGACATTGACGGCGTGTTGCTCGACTCCCTTCTTCATCTCACAGCCTATGCCTGTTACACATCAGCCAACCGCGATAATCACCATATGATACTCGATGGTACCTCGTACTATCTGTTCTGGCAAAGCATGAAGTCAACGGTATCGCATGATGCCGATGGAATGCAGAAGCTGTTGGCACAGACATTCAGCGACATCACAGAGGCAGTACTTGCTAACGACAAGGAGAAAATCAAATCATTGGCTCCAACCATCAACCGCCTCCTTGCACATTATCGCTCCCTGCAACTGCCCGACCAGTATATCAAGAACAATCTCTACATTCCTTTCTGAACCACTACCCAGATAAAGCGGCATAAGTAGCTGAAGTGCACTTCGTTAGACGGAACCAAAGGATGTATCACTTCGGCAAGCTCAGGATGTATCACTTCGGCAGATTATCGTCTAGCGAAGATCAAAACTCCTCTAACTTCTCTAACTCCTATCATCTTAATCACACTGCAAAGTTACGACATGTTGGAATGACGTTGGCCGTCTCTGTCCGTCTCCCTATATATCGATGCAATAGTCCTCGCAGATATAGCGGACGGCCTGTGGGGGCAGTTTGCGGGTTCTGGGACTGACTCCCATTGAGTCAAGGACAGAACGGCGGGTTGCGAGATAGCGTTGGAAGGTGCGGGAAGACACACCTGCGAGCTGTGCAAGTTCGGATTTATACATTGCTTTCATATTGTTTCATTGTTTTAGTTGGTTCATAATCAGTCACAGAGATACCACAGAAGCTTCATATTCTTTTAGTGAATAAAAAAGCCTTGCTCAGGTTGACTCCTCCTATGTCGGCTTTCGGTCTGTGTGTTGTGAGTCCTTTCAAAACCAAGCTTTCAATGTCCTCACCTCCCCACATCCCTACCATCATACTGATGGCTCAACCTTCCCAAGGAGAAAAAAAGTCACTAAAGTCTAAGGTCTAAGGTCTTTTTTTTTCTTTTGGACAGGTTGTTATCCCGTAGGGATGGATGGTGTGACTACAGGCTTTTATCTGTGAGCTTGTTCACAAGGGAAAGCATGCAGGCCCAGCATTAGAGACGAAGTCTCAACCTGAGCAAAAGCTTTTTTATCTTCATCATCAAGAATAGCCTTCTTTCGCAGAGTTTGGAGGCTCCAAACGCCTTGAATTCAGGCTGAATTCGATGGGTTTGCAGGCTTCATCCTAAACGGTAAACCGTAAACCGATTCCTGTTTGATTTTTCTCTGCGAGGATTGAAAAAGCATGTAATGCTGATGACATCACCGCCCTTTCCGCAGCAGAAACACTTGAAGATGTTGCGCGGAGCATTCAGATGGAGCGACGGGTGGTGGTCGTCGTGCAACGGACAGAGGCAACGGCGACAGGTCTGGCCTGTGCCGTAGAGAGTCATGCCCAGGTGTGACGCA
>JAEEGG010000733.1_pt1 | contig 96451 bp, 67 predicted proteins | sample 9134161 | NCBI WGS metagenome assembly JAEEGG01 (sample SAMN16246543, study PRJNA631951) | gut metagenome | biome: gut microbiome; feature: rumen; material: CR-attached | host: Bos | place: Iran: Karaj | collected 2018-10
AGTTATGCTGAAAGGAAAAAAGATAGTGCTGGGCATTACGGGCTCGATAGCAGCCTATAAAGCATGCCTGATTATTCGCGGCCTCATCAAGGCGGGTGCCGAGGTGCAGGTGGTCATCACGCCGGCAGGCAAAGAGTTTATCACACCTATCACATTGTCAGCCCTGACTCAGAAGCCTGTTATCAGCGACTTCTTCTCCCAGCGCGATGGCACATGGCACTCCCATGTGGCACTCGGTCTGTGGGCTGACGCCATGCTGATAGCTCCCTGTACGGCTTCCACACTTGGAAAGATGGCTAACGGCATTGCCGACAACATGCTCATAACCACCTATTTATCCATGAAGGCCCCCGTGTTCATTGCTCCCGCCATGGATCTTGACATGTACCAACATCCCACCACCCAGCAGAACATGGAGCGCCTGCGTTCGTTCGGTAATCACATCATCGAACCGGCCAGCGGTTTCCTGGCATCAGGACTTGAGGGTAAGGGACGTATGGAGGAGCCGGAACGCATTGTCAAGTTCCTCGACAGCTTCTTCAACCAGCACACATCACCCATCACCAATAAGAAAATTCTCATCACCGCAGGCCCAACGTACGAGAAGATAGACCCCGTACGCTTCATTGGCAACTACTCCAGCGGAAAGATGGGTTTTGCCCTCGCCGAGGAGTGTGCCCGCCGTGGTGCAGAGGTGACGCTGATTGCAGGTCCTGTCAATGTTCATTGTTCATCCAGTATCCACCGTATCGACGTGGAGAGCTGTCAGGAGATGCATGATGCTGCCACGCAGGCTTTCCCCCAGTGCGACGCCGCCATTCTCTGCGCTGCAGTTGCCGACTATCGTCCAGAGCATGTCGCAGACCAGAAAATCAAGCGCGAGAATCCTGAGACAAAGACCATCGACATCCACTTGGTGGCCAATCCCGATATTGCTGCCCAACTGGGTAAGATGAAGCGCGACGGACAACTATTAGTGGGCTTTGCCCTCGAGACGAATGACGAGCAGGCCAACGCCCAGAAGAAGCTGGAGAAGAAGAACCTGGACTTCATCGTCCTGAACTCGCTAAGGAACGAAGGAACCTGTTTCCGTTCTGACGAAAACCAGATCAGCATCATAAACCGCAACGGACAGCTAGACTTTGAAAAGAAACCGAAGCAGGCCGTAGCTGCTGATATCGTCGACTTTCTGGAAAACAGTCTCTAAGGACGACTTTTATGGAAAATCACGCACGATGGCAATAAATCGAGTCATCGTGCGTTTATTATTACGATGGACATCAGAAAAATCATACTGGTGACGGTGTTGCTGTTATCAACGATAACGATAGCAGCACAACAGTTTACGCTCAGCGGCAAGGTATCTGACGAGGACGGCAATGCCATTGAGCTGGCCACCATTTCGTGTCTCGACCAAGGGGCTGTGACGATGGCTAACCTGAACGGTGAGTTCTCGCTGAAGCTGCATTCGGCCGACTCCGTCGTGGTGAAATTCTCGATGGTAGGCTATCAGACGAGAACCCGCGTATTACGGAAGCCGAGGGGCAACCAGAAGCTGATGGTCACCCTGCATCCGATGAAAGCGCTTGACGAGGTTGTCGTCACAGAGCGTCGCCGTCAGACCACAGGTACTGCCGAACTGGACGTCAAAGACCTGAAGGTGGCACCATCTACCACGGGTAACGCCGTCGAGGAGCTGGTGCAGCAACAGGCCGGTGTGTCATCCCATAACGAACTCAGCAGCCAGTATAATGTCCGAGGCGGTTCGTTCGACGAAAACTCCGTCTATATCAACAACGTGGAGGTCTATCGTCCCTTGCTTATCCGCAGCGGACAGCAGGAAGGGCTCTCCGTCATCAATTCCGATATGGTCGAGAAGATTGCCTTCTCGAGTGGCGGCTTCGAGGCTAAATACGGTGACAAGATGTCGTCGGCCCTCGATATCCAATACCGAAAGCCGACCCGTTGGGAGGGTAACGCACAGGCATCATTGTTGGGTGGCAGCCTCTATCTAGGCTATGCCAGCAAACAAAAGCTATCATCCAACGGTTTACAACAAACACCTAAGTTCACCATGAGTCACGGCATCCGCTATAAGACCAACCGCTATCTGCTGGGCTCACTGGAAACGAAAGGCGAATACCGTCCGAACTTCCTCGACTATCAGACCTACATCACCTGGACACCCAACGAGCGCTGGGCTGTCGACCTGATTGGCAATATATCGGAGAACCACTACAACTTCAAGCCTTCTGACCGTGAGACATCCTTCGGCACCATGCAGAACGTCAAGTCGTTCAAGGTCTATTTCGATGGTCAGGAGCGCGATATCTTCCGCACCTTCTTCGGCACGCTGCGCATCAGCCGCATCTTTTCGCCCAAGACAAAGGTCAGTCTGTTAGGCTCCGCCTTCCACACCAAGGAACAGGAGACCTACGACATCCAGGGACAATATTGGCTGGACGACACCCAGACGCAGGAACAGCTGGGCGTCGGCACCTATATGGAACATGCCCGCAACTACCTGACAGCCAATGTGGCCAGTGCCAAGCTGATGCTGAACCACAAGACGCAACGCCACGACTGGGAGACTGGCGTCACCATGAAGTGGGAGAAGATTGAGGAGAATGCCAACGAGTATGAGATGCGCGACTCCAGCGGCTATTCCATCCCCCACTCTGCCGACCGTCTGGACCTCATCTATTCGCTACGCTCCAAGAATACGCTGTCGTCACAGCGCATCGAAGCATATATCCAGGACACCTACCGTTTCCGTTCAGGCAATGAGGAACATCCCACGCTGTGGACGCTGAACTATGGTGTGCGTGTAGCCAACTGGTCGTACAACAAGGAGACCATCGTATCGCCCCGTGCCTCGCTGGCTGTCATTCCAGCCCGCAACCAGGACATGACCTTCCGTCTGGCAGCAGGCCTCTACTACCAGTCGCCGTTCTACAAAGAACTGCGCGACACAACGACACGCAACGGACAAACTATCGTCACGCTGAACGACCACATCAAGAGCCAGCGCTCCATTCACGTCGTCGGTGCCTTCGACTATAAGTTCCGCATGGCCGACCGTCCCTTCCGTTTCTCGGCAGAGGCCTACTTCAAGCTGATGGACAACCTCGTGCCCTATAACGTACAGAACATGAAGGTCGTCTACTACGGTGAGAACAAAGCCGACGGACACGCCTTCGGCCTCGACCTGAAGCTCTATGGAGAGTTCGTGCCAGGCACCGACTCATGGCTGACACTCTCCCTCATGTCGACACAACAGAACATCAACGGTGTCAAGGTGCCCATGCCTACCGATCAGCGCTGGGGCGTTAACCTGCATTTCACCGACTACTTCCCAGGCACCGAGCGTTGGAAGATGACGCTGAGACTCGCCTTTGCCGATGGTCTGCCCTTCGGTGCACCCCACCGCGGACTGGAGTATCAGCAGTTCCGGGCTCCCGCCTACAAGCGTGCTGACATCGGACTCAGTTTCCTGGCTGTCGGCAAAACTGACGGAACACCGTCACTCAAGCATCCCCGCGTATGGCTGGGCATCGACGGCCTGAACATCTTCGGCATCTCCAATGTCAACTCCTACTACTGGGTTACCGACGTCACCAACCATCAGTATGCCGTTCCCAACTATCTGACAGGCCGCCAGATCAACGGAAAGGTCATCGTCGAGTTCTAACTGCTGACAAGTTTTTCTTCCACTATATTTTGCAGCAATGATAGGCGATAAGCCCCTGCATGGGACTTTGGACGACGGTACCGAGACAGAAACCTTCGGCAGCGGCAGCTTCGGCCAGAAGGTCACGATAGTACCAGGCTATGCTTCCTACGGCACTGACGGGGAGATGGGCGGCATTGTAGGCAGCGATGTTGTGATGGAAGAACTGGCGGAAATTTTGGATGACAAGCTGTCGCAATGGCTCGCAGTCGATATGCTGTCCGATAAATGTCGAGAGCGATGCGAGGAAACGGTTAGGCATCGGCTCACGGTACACCTTATTAATAATAGTAGCGATATCGAGGTTGGTGTCGCGCTCAAAGGTATTGCGCAGGGTGACAGGCAGCAGTCCCTTGTAGAGGGCATTGACGAAGAGACGGCCCAGGACGGCCCCGCTACCCTCGTCGCCAAGGATATAGCCGAGTGCCGGTGTGTTGCGGACAATATGGTCGCCGTCATAGAGACAGGAGTTGGCTCCGGTACCCAAAATGCAGGCTATGCCAGACGCTCTCCCAAAGAGTGCACGAGCAGATCCAAGGAGGTCGCTATTCACTTCGACATCAAGCGTTTGAAATATTTCGCTCAACAATCGCCGCATGGTCGGAATATGCGCCTCCGTGCACCCTGCGCCATAGAAGAAGATGGTGTCGGGTGATGGGTGAAGGTCAATGGATGAGAGAATCTGTCGGATGGTATCTTCTGACTGGTGGACAGGATTGATGCCCTGAGTATGGTACTCGGCAACCACCTCTTGGTGCTCGCTGTCGACCAACGTCCAGTCTGTCTTGGTGCTTCCGCTATCGGCAATAAGAATCGTCATATTTCTTGTTTTTGCTGCAAAAGTACAAAAAACTATTGACAATTGACAATTGATAATTGAACTTTTTTCGTGGCGGCAGCAAAATATTTCCTTATTCCTAATTCCTAATTCCTAATTTATTCGTACCTTTGCATGCGATTTCAAAACAGACAATAAACAATGAAGAAAGTTCTAATCTATACAACGCTGCTCATCGTCGTTCTGCTGGGCATCGGATTCGTCGTATCGCTGGTGAGCCACTGGGACGACTACTGGGCCATCCTGAACTACAAGTTCGTGGACCTCGAGAACCTACAGGTAAGCATCATGAAGATTGTGAAGGTAGTGGGGCTGTTCATGCTCTTTGCATACCTTAACAAGCAGAGCATCAACCTGTTGCACCGACACTTCATGTCACAGAACCCCGACTCGGCAGCCAGCAAGACAGTGATGGCAAAGAACGTGGTACAGGTCTTCGTGTGGGGCCTGTGGCTGCTGTTGTCGCTGGCCATCCTGCACATCAGCGTACAATGGCTGATAGCTATCACGGGCGGTTTGTCGACAGGTATCGGTTTTGCCTCGAAGAACATCATTGAAAACATCTTCTACGGCCTGTCGCTGATGACCGGTCGCATGAAGGTGGGCGACTGGATTGAAGTGAACAACACCACGGGACGCGTGACGAACATCAGCTACACGTCGACGGTGGTGGAGTCGCTCTACGGCGAGGTCATCACGTTCCAGAACTCGCAGCTGTTCACCTACAACTACAAGAACCTGACGCGCAACCACCGCTATGTGCTGGCTGTGGTGTACTACAGCGTAGCCTACGGCTCCGACCTGCAACAGGTCATCAACGTGGTAGAAGAGGCCACCAACAAGCTGAAGAAGAGCTGGATGGACCCGTCGAAGAAGATTGTATCGGTGGTTGGTGAGCTGGGGGATTCCGGTGTGAACATGAAGCTGTTTGTCTGGGTGACGGCTCCGAAACTCTCGTCCATGACCAGCGAAGTGCTGAGCTGCATCTACGACACGTTGAAAGCCAACAACATCTCTATCCCCTTCCCGCAGCGCGATATTCACATAGTGAAGAACTGAGAACTGAGAATTGAGAACTTAGAACTGAATTTTGCAAAAAAAATTTGGTGATTTAAGATAAAATGCGTATTTTTGCATGTTTAAACAGGTGAACTAACTTAAATGGGAAAGACATTCATTGCGGGACCGTGCGTGATAGAGTCAGCCGAGCTGCTGGATCAAGTGGCGGCTAAACTGGTGGAAATCAACGAGAAGCATGGCACCGACATCATTTTCAAAGCCTCGTTTGACAAGGCTAACCGCACGTCCATCGGTTCGTTTCGCGGACCAGGCATCGACAGAGGGCTGCAGATGCTGGGCGACGTGAAGGCCAAATACGGGTTGCGACTGCTGACCGACATCCACGAAGCATGGCAGGCTAAGCCTGCCGGTGAGGTGGTCGACGTGCTGCAGATCCCCGCTTTCCTGTGTCGCCAGACCGACCTGCTCGTGGCTGCTGCCAAGACAGGCCGTACGGTGAACATCAAAAAGGCACAGTTCTTGAGCGGTCGCGACATGAAATATCCTGTGGAGAAAGCCCGCGACGCAGGAGCCGCTGATGTCTGGCTGACAGAACGCGGCAACATGATGGGCTACAACAATCTGGTGGTGGACTTCCGAAACATCCCGGACATGCTGGAGATATGCGATACGGTCATCATGGACTGCACTCACAGCGTCCAGCGCCCTGGCGGTGCTGACGGCAAGACAGGCGGAGACCGTCGCTTCGTGCCACAAATGGCGCTGGCAGCCAAAGCCTTCGGAGCCACCGGCTGGTTCTTCGAGGTACACCCCACTCCCGACCAGGGACTTTCCGATGCCGCGAACATGCTGGAGTTGGACAAGCTGGAAGGGCTGATCATAAAACTAAGAACGTGACAACAAGAGAATACGCCATACAATGCATTAAGGACGAGGCACAAGCGGTGCTGGACCTGATACCGAAGATGGACCAACAGTTCGACAAGGCTGTTGAGTTGATGAAGCGGTGTCAGGGAAAGGTCATCGTGACGGGCGTCGGCAAGAGCGGGCACATCGGTGCCAAGATTGCAGCCACCCTGGCCTCGACAGGCACGCCGTCGTTCTTCGTCAATCCGTTAGACGTGTTCCACGGCGACCTTGGCGTCATGTCGAAAGGCGACGTGGTAGTAGCCATCTCGAACTCAGGGCAGACCGACGAGCTGCTGCGGTTCATCCCGATGGTGCTCCACATGGACATCCCCATCATAGCGATGACGGGCAATCCGCAGTCGCTGCTAGCGAAATATGCCGCATGCTGCCTGAATGTGAGCGTAGAGAAAGAAGCTTGTCCGCTGAACCTGGCACCCACCAGCAGTACCACGGCAACACTCGTGATGGGCGATGCGCTGGCTGTGGCGCTGATGGAAGAAAGGAACTTCCAACCTCAGGACTTCGCACAGTTCCATCCTGGCGGTGAGTTGGGCAAGCGCCTGCTCACGACGGCTCAGGACGTGATGCTTACCGAACACCTGCCACTGCTGACCGCCGACATGCATCTTGGCAAAGCCATCATCAACGTTAGCAAAGGAAAGCTGGGACTGGGTGTGGCTATGTCCGAGGGGCGTATCATCGGCATGATAACCGACGGTGACATCCGCCGTGCCATGGAGAAATGGCAGGCCGAGTTCTTCAACCGCACAGTGGAGGATATCATGACGCGCGAGCCGAAGACGGTGAGTCCGCAGGCCAAGATTTCAGACATCCAAAGGATGATGAACAAATATAAGATACACAACGTTCTGGTGACCGACGATGACAACCACCTGCTGGGCATTGTAGACCGCTACGCTTGTGTTCTGTAAAAGTTGAGATAAATTTTGAACAAGAGATATAAAAAGATATGAACAGACTGAAAAAGTTATTATTGCTTCTCGCGCTTGCACTGCCATTGACGGCAGCAGGCGTCTATCTGTTTAAGACCCTGGATGCTCGCAGCGGCCTTATCAGTAGTCAGATCAACTGCGTGCTGAAAGACCAGCGCGGATACGTCTGGTTCGGAACACCAGCCGGTCTGTACCGGTTTGACGGCTACACGTTCAAGAACTTCCAGAGTAACTCACAAGACGGCTCCTCGCTGCCCGACAGCTACATCATCAGCATTCAGGAGATGCTGGATGGCAACCTGTGGATAGAGACGTCGGCAGGCTTCTGCGTCTATCACCCTCAGACGGAGAGTTTCGAGCGTGACATGAAGCAGATCTATGCCAGCATGGGCATTGAGGGCAAGCCTAACGTCGTATTCATCGACCGTCACAAGAATTTCTGGGCATCCATTCCGAACAAGGGTGTGGTGGCCTATAACATGCAGCAGCAGACGGACTACGAGTTCGGTTACACCAACGATTCCCACGGTATTCCACAGGGTAATATCTGTGCTATCGGTGAGTGCCGCGACGGTGCCATCGTCGTGTATGAGGACGGACGAATGGTGTGCTGCGACATCATGCACCAGCAGCATACCGTATGGCAGACCGACCTGATAGCCCAGCAGCACCTGCGCAAGAGCAAGTCGCTCAAGGTGTTTGCCGACCAGATGGACAACGTCTGGCTCTACGGCCAGGGTACGCTGATGATGTATAACAAGAATGCCAACGTGTGGAACACTACCATTGGCGACCAGCTGGGTCTGACCAGTGTTGCCGTAGACCATAGCGTCAACGGCATGGCCGGCGACCGCAGCGGGAATATCTGGATTGGTACGGATCGTTCCGGACTGATACGCTGTAATGTGAATACCCACGAGATGGAGTCTGTCGAACCCCGAAACATCAACGACAACAATGCCCTCGGCGAACACATCGGCATCCAGAGCGTCTATGTTGACGACACTGACCTGCTATGGGTAGGTACGGAAAAGTCAGGTGTGGCCTTCTATGGTAACAACATCTATAAGTTTGCCGCAGAGCTGAACGGCGATATCACAGCCATTGCACAGACTGCTGACGGGAAGGTGTGGTACGGAACAGGCAACAACGGCGTCATCGGCTATGACGGTCCGCTGACCAGTACTAAGGTATCGTGTATGGCAGCTACTGAGGATGGTAGCCTGTGGGTAGGTTCGAAACAGAACGGTCTGACACGTATCCAGAACGGCAGCAGCAAGTTCTATTCAGCAGCCCGCGACAGTTCGAAGACACTCATCGACGACCACATCAACGCACTCTGCAGCGATAAGTCGGGCAACCTGTGGATAGCCACCAATGGTGGTCTACAGGTCTATAACCCGAAGATGAACACCTTCTCCAGTTACACGCGCGAAAACGGCATGTTGAACACCAACAACATCACAACGCTCTTCTACGGCAAGAACAACATCATGCTCATCGGTACTGCAGAAGGACTGGTGATGCTGAACCTCTCGACGCGCGAGAAAACGGTGCTGAGAGGCAACTCCACCCATATACAAGCCTTCACCAACAACTATATCACACAAGTCTACGAAGACTCACGCGGACTGATCTGGATTGGTACGAGAGAAGGTCTCAACATCCTGAACCCCGTCAGCGACAAGCTGAACTATCTGACAGAGGACGACGGACTCTGCAACAACTCTATCTGCGGTATCACCGAAGACAAGAACTGCAACATGTGGGTTACCACCAGCAATGGCGTCAGCCGCGTAGTAGTACAGCGTAACCACGAGGACGGCACCTTCAACTTCGGTCTGTACAACTACAGTGTCTATGACGGTCTGCAGAGCAACGAGTTCAATATGGGTTCTATCATCACCAAGTCTGACGGCATGGTACTCTTTGGCGGACTCTACGGTATCAACTGGATACGCAAAATCAGCAAGGACGACCAGGAATCGCTGCCTCGCGTCATGCTGACACAACTGTTTATCGGTGAAGAGGAGATTCAGACAGGTCATAACTACGACGGACGCGTCGTATTGCCTCAGGCTCTGAACGAGAGTAACCGCTTGGAACTGTCGAACAACCAGAGCACCTTCACCATCAAGTTTGCTGCAGGTAACTACAACAAGGGTGAACGCTTGCAGTTCATGTACTGGATGGAAGGACTCGACAACGACTGGAAAAACGGCGATGCCTTGCTGCATGGCGTGAAGTTCCACAATCTGGGCAGTGGCAGCTATACGCTACACGTCAAGGCTGTCAGCGCCGACGGTGCCGTGAGCAATCAGGAGCGCACACTGGAAATTCACATAGAACGCCCCTGGTGGGTATCGTGGTGGATGCTTACCATCTACGTACTCTTCGCCATCGCCTGTCTGCTTATTTGGCGTTTCGGATACAAGAAGTTCAAGAGAATGCTCAGAGGCAAGCGCACCGTCATTGACGAACTGAAACGTCAGAGAGAGGAAATCAAACTGGCCAGCGACGACCTGCGCCAGCCTATGGCCCGCATGACAACCATCATCGGCAACCTGGCCATGAAGGAAGAAAGCATGGAAGGCCGCGAGCAGCTCAACTCACTACACTTCCAGCTGCTACAGGTCATCACACGCATCTCTGAGATGCAGTCTACACTGGAGCATCCCGAGAAAAAGGCAGAAGCGACAGCTAAAGACAGGCTGGAGCTGAACGACCGCGGTGAGGTATCGCTGGTATCTACGCATACGAAGGAGCTGACAGCGAACATCAAGCCTATCAAGATTGACAATCAGGTCAAGAAGTTCATCGTGGTATTCATCGACTCGAACCGCGACTTCCTGTATTTTATGAATGCACACCTCTGCGACATCTACGACTTCCATACTTACGACAACATCAAGGACGCTCTGCCTGACATCGAAATGTTGAATGCCGACCTCGTGGTCTGCAAACAGGATATGGACATGATGACGGGTAGCGAGCTCTGTAACCAGTTCAAGATGGATCCCAGACGCAGCAAGACAAAGTTCGTGCTGCTTACCGACGGCGTACTCACCCAGCAAGATATGAACGACCAGAACATCACGCTGGCTGCCGACGACTATCTGGCTAAGCCGTTCAATGTCCAGGAAGCTGTCATGCGCTTCAACAAGCTCATGGGTCTGGGACCGATCGAGATGGAAACAAACACCATTGAGGGTCGCGAGACCCGTATGCTGGAGGGACAGAACGCCAGTATGACGACGGCCACGATGGTCTACGACGAATTCGAGGGCCTGAACGCTAAACCCCAGATGGAAGACACAACTACCAATCCTGAGCCTCAAGAAACAGAGCAGTCACAAGAACCCGAGCAGGCTCCCATCGAGAATGCGCCTGTCAGCATCCAGCAGCAGTACTATGGCGACAATACCATTGGCGACTACTCCATGAGCAGTGCCATGGACCAGCAGCTGATGAAGAATATCGAGCAGTTCGTGCTGCAGAACATGAGTCGTGGACAGATCAGTCTGGAAGAGATGGCCACCGCCATGGGCATGGGACGCGTACCGTTCTACCACAAGGTTCGTGCCATCACCGCGAAGACACCGGCTGAACTGGTTAGAGAACTGCGCCTGAAGCATGCCTGCACGCTCCTGGTTACTACGAATATCAACATGAGCGAGCTGGCCATCAACGTAGGATTCATGACTGCCGAGAACTTCGCCAACATTTTCAAAGATAAGTTTGGCATGACTCCTCTGGAGTACAGGCTGAAGAATAAAAGGTAATGAGGACATGAGCAGACACATCTTCTGTTTTCTTGTTTTCCTTTTTACCTTCCTTCCATCCACTGCCGGAGCACAAACCAGCGACTCGTTGATTGTGCAGACCCTACGGCAGGAAGGCACACGCTTTTCGACAGACAACAGCGTAACGCTGCTGATGTCAGGCCAGGAGAAGTTCGACGACATGTTCAGAGCCATCCGACAGGCCAAGAGCAGTATCCATTTGGAATATTTCAACTTCCGCAACGACTCCATCGCCTCGCTGCTCTTCGACATCCTGCGTGAAAAGCGCAAAGAGGGTATCGAGGTACGTGCCATGTTCGATGGCTTCGGCAACGACTCTAACAATCAGCCGTTGAAGAAACACCACCTGAAACCACTCATCGAGGACGGTATCGAGATTGTGGAATACTCTCCCATCCGATTCCCCTGGGTCAACCATATCTTCGGACGAGACCACCGCAAGATTGTGGTCATCGATGGCAAGATAGGCTATACCGGAGGCATGAATGTAGCCGACTATTACATCAACGGCACAGAACAGGTGGGAGAATGGCGCGATATGCATTGCCGCATAGAGGGTGATGCCGTCAACGAACTGCAGCGCATATTCCTGCGTATTTGGAACAAAACAACAGGACAGAATATCAGCGGCATAAAATACTATCGTGGCGGAACACCTACCGTTTTTCAGAATTTGAAACCTGACACAACCTGTACAGCAGGCAAGAAAATGGTGGGCATCATCACCCGCGAGCCTTATGTGACACCGAAGATTATGCGCACCTTCTATGTCAACGCCATAGACCAGGCAAAAGACTCCATTCATATCATCAACCCCTACTTCACACTCACTTACAGCGTTACCAGGGCTCTGACCAGAGCCATTCGGCGAGGCGTAAAGGTGGAGATTATGCTGTCAGCCAAAAGTGATATTCCACTGACACCGGACTGTGCCCTTTATCAGGCCCACAAGCTGATGAAACGGGGGGCTATAGTATGGATATACAAGCCCGGGTTCCACCACTCGAAAATCATGATGGTCGACGGACGCTATTGTACCGTAGGCAGCACCAACCTCGATGCCCGCAGCCTACGCTGTGACTTCGAGGAAAATGCCGTCATCATAGACCCCCAGACCACCCGCGAGCTGGACGATATGTTTGCACGTGACAAACAACAGAGTTTCCTGCTCACGGACCAGTCATGGGATGAGTTCCGGACAGGCTGGCAGAAATTCTGCGGCTGGTTCGGACACCTCTTGCAGATATGGCTTTAGAAAGGATGGCTGTCAGATGATGACAGGATGATGCCGGAATCAAGAATGAGCGCCTGCATCATCTTAATATCTGTCTCGCCAATACCGCGTTCATTAAGCCACTTACGGTTGAAGGCTGCCTCCATTTTTTCCCAGGTCTTACCCTCTTGTTCCAAATACTGATTGAAGTTGTCTGCAGCACCTTCGACATTGCCCTGTAACCATAGGCAATAGGCGAAGTTCATGCGGTCTTCTCCCAACAACTGATGACTGGTCACCAGCTGCTGGAAAAGAGATCCAGCCTGCTCCACTTTGCCATCACAGGTCAGCGTCCATGCCAGAACACGCAGAACATTGACATCATCCTCATGTTCATAGTTCAGCTGATAGAGCAGACGGAGCGCTTCCTCGTAATCCTCCAGATATAGCAGACACACGGCCTTGTTCAGCCTATAGCTCACCTTTTCTGAATTCAGATACAGCAACTTATCGTAAAAATCATTGGCAACGTCATACATACCATAACCAAAGAACTGACGGGCTCTTCCTGTCAATGCCTTCTCGTTGGCGGGATCGAGCTTGAGAGCATTCTCGTAGTCCTTTTTCCAAAGATAATACTGAACGTCACGCATCTCCTCTGGGAAGGTCTCTAAAAGTGCATCGGACTCTTTCTCAAGCTTATATTTGCGGAACATGGCAACGACATCGCGCTTGTAGCTCTCCAACGCTGTCCCACAGAACAGTTCAGACGTAAAGAAAAGGCACATGCCCAAACGACTCTTGGAAAAGGTGTCGAACGGATTGCAGAGAGCAGCACGGTTCGGGAACAGACGGAAGAAACGATAGAGATCCATCAGATAAATGCGCCGTATATACATTGGCGACTGTTTGTCCTCATTCTCAATGTCGTCATCCAACGGAATATTCTCATGCATCATTGTGGAGCGGAGGTTTTCCGAGAAGGTGTCAAAGATTCTATGGAAAACAATCAGGAACGAATACTTGTCGCTGTTACAGAAAGGACCTTTTTCCAGAACGCGATTCAGATAATTATTACCTGCCACTTTCTCCGTAAACTGAGCAATATCAGGATGCTGCATAAAGAAGGGAACCAACCAGTTGATGATATCGTAGAAAAACGGGAAACGCTTCATTTGAGCAAAACCTCCGAAATAGATGTCAGCACCTTGTTTCTGCATATCCTTTATACGCTGTATAGAAGCCTCCAGTTTGTCCAGGCGCTCTTCCGAAGCATTCGGACGCAGCACATCTTCCAACGGGTCTTCCTCTACCTCCTCGATACCATTCTTCGTGATACGGAACGAGTCATTGTTCTGAAGTATCTCAGGCATGATTTCCTGATTCATCGTGGCTGTATCTTTCTCGGCATTCATCGTATACACCAATTGCATCTGCAACTCCGTCAACTCGCGACAGGTACGTTTCGATGTCAGCAGCTTTGATATCAGCTCACGCTGTTCAGGATAAACAGCCAGAAAATCGTCATCGATGCTCAACGCCCAGCCTACCAAGGCTCGCTGGCGCACGTTCTCATCATGGCTGCGGCTGTAAACATTCACTAACAGTCGAAACTTAGCCATATCGAAACGGTTCATCAGCGACAACATCACGGCAGTTGTCAATACCTGCTGGTCAATGCTGTCTATCGTGGGAGACACCAGCAATTCCTCCATGTCTGAACCAATCCGTTCTGTCCAGATGTGCGACGTCAACACATAACAGAATAACTGGTTCATCTGCTGATAATGTTGCTTATAGAGTTCACGGCTCTTCTCTTTACGCGTAGGCTCTGACTCCAGCTCCAGCATAGCCACCTCGCTGACGAAACTTTCCATCTCGCTGCGAATAGATGTAATAGACCACGTACGATCTGAGGAACGGATATTCGTATAGAGCTGTTTCAAATACGACGAGCCTGTCATATGACGAAAAATGGAAATATTAGCACAAAGGACATAGAGACGCTGTAACAAACGTTGATATTGCTGTTCCAGCAGAGGGTCCTTGATGCCTTGCTTCCAATAGCTTACCATCAACCGATAGTCTTCCTTCAAGGTCAGCAACTTGTCTTTTGTCTGCTGGTTGGGCCATGCCTCCAAGTATATCTCGGCCTCAGCGATAGCCGTTCCGACATTACCCTTGATAAGTTGCTGGAAAATGCGCTGTAAAGATATGTCAGTCGTTCCCATAGTCCTCACTTATTTCTTACCAAGCCATTTCTCTACTAACTCAACATCCTTTTCACGGGGTTCGCGCGCGTGAACATATTTTAATTTATCTGGTACAGAATCAGCTACATGTAGTTTGATCTTACAATAATTCAAAATGATGTCACGATAACGACGGACACCATACTTGTTGATAGAGTCACAGGCCTGATTATAGACCTTTAAAAACATCTGCAACTGCTCAGAACGTTCCTTGCGCTGCATCTCTTTATCCCGGAACACCAATACGCCTAACTGCAAATCCTGCTTCTCAGAGTCATATATAACACCATGCTTCATTTGACGGGCAGCAGTGGCATAGGGCTCTGGCATCCACAAAGCATCCATCTCATTATTCTGTAACATTTGTAGACGGACTGACAAATCGTTCACCTGAATCTTAAAAACACGATCCTTGTCAAGTTTCACAGAATCTATCACACAATCCGTTAACAAATCGGTGGCCGAAAAACGTGTCATAGACACCATCTTGTCGTCCAACTGCTTCAGTTGATGAATACGGGCATTACGATTGGTGACCAATACCCATTGTGCATTCGTGGAAGCCACATAGCGCAACTTAACACCGCGCTTTTCTATGCACTTGGCCCTGACAAGATCTGAGACGGAACCCTCTACCCTGCCACATTCCAAAGCGGTGTCACAATCCATCTGTGCCATATAATGCTTCAGCCGCACGCCACCATGCAAGGAATCAAAGAGATGGTAGTGTTCAGCCACAAAGACAGGCAAACAGTCCAATGTCGGCATTACAGCTATCTTTAGGGCTGCAGAGTCCTTCTTCCAGGCATCCAAGCGTTGTTGGCGCGTCTGGCGTTTCGTTTCTTCGTAACTCTGCCCACATGCTGCCAAAAGAAGCACGCTTGCTATCGCAATTAATATAGAATTCTTCATATTGTTTCTAAATTGTTGGCAAAGATACTAAAAATAAACGATTACGTGAAATAAACCTTAATTTTTTATTTCTTATTATCATTTTATTTGTATCTTTGCAGCATAAAACTTTCTAAATCTAAAAAACATGAGCAAGAAATTTCTTATTGGAGACCGCACGAAGGACGAGTGGATTTCCGTACTGGACACCGAGAACAAAAAACTCGAGTTTACTAACCACCTCGCATCAGCCAAGGAGTTTAAAGGTTTCGACGCTACCAAAGAAGAGCTGAAGAAGCTGCAGGAGCAGACTGGTGGATATTTTCAAGACCTGCAGGTTTACGTCCTGGGTGAGGACAACAAGGCTCACCGTCCTGACGAACGTGACATGATGCCGTGGTAATATGAAATATAGAGAATTAGGAAAGACGGGAATGAAGGTGTCGGAGCTGGGCTTCGGCGCCTCTTCTTTGGGTGGTGTATTCCACTCTTTCAACGAGAATCGAGGCATTGACGCCGTATTTGCTGCTGTCGACGCAGGTATCAACATCATCGATGTGTCACCCTACTACGGCCACTATAAGGCCGAAATAGTGCTGGGTAAGGCCCTCAAGGATATTCCTCGCGACAAATTCTATCTGTCAACGAAGGTGGGACGCTACGGCAAGGATGGCGTCAACACCTGGGACTATTCAGCCCGTCGTGCCAAGGAGAGCGTCTACGAGAGTCTGGAGCGTCTGAACATCGACTATATCGACATCATCAACGTCCACGACATTGAGTTTCAGGGACGCATGGAGGGTGGTCTGCAGAAGGTGGTCGACGAAACTCTTCCAGCGCTGCATGAACTGAAACGCGAGGGTGTCGTGCGCCATATAGGTATTACCGACCTGCAGCTGGAGAACCTCCGTTGGGTCATCGAGCATTGTCCTGAAGGTATGGTAGAGAGCGTCATGAACTTCTGCCACTACTGTCTGTGTGACGACAAGCTCATCGACTTCATGGACTTCTTCGATGAGCACGGCATTGGCGTCCTGTCAGCATCGCCATTCTCAATGGGGCTGCTCACCGAGCGTGGCGTTCCCGACTGGCACCCTGCCCCCAAACCGTTGGTGGAAGCATGTAAGCAGGCTGCCGAGTATTGCAAGGCCAAGGGTTACCCCATCGAGAAACTCGCCATGCAGTTCTCGTGCTCCTATCCCCGCATTGCCTCTACCGTATTCAGCACTACTCGTCCTGAAGCCATCAAGACCAATATCGCCTATATCGAAGAGCCGATGGACGAACAGCTGGTGCAGGAAGTACGCAATATCATTGGTGACCAACAGCGCGTATCATGGGCCAACACATAATTGATGCACATGCACACTTGTGGCTGAATGTGGATACTGTTGTGAACGGTTCTCCCATTCACCCCTTGGAGCCCAACCGCAGCCGCTCTCTGTTCTTTGGCGAAGAGCGACAGATGTTGCCACCCTATATGGACGATGGCCAGAACACGGCAGAGCGTTTCCTTTCCAATATGGACTACGCGCAGGTCTCTGCTGCTGTCATCACACAAGAGTTCATCGACGGTCTGCAGAACTCGTACCTCAAGCAGGTACAGCAGCGGTATCCTGACCGTTTCTTCTGTTTCGGCATGCCAGAATTGCGCAAGGCAGGGTTCTGTAATGAGGCGAAAGTCCTTATTAACAGCGGTTTCCGAGGCATCAAGATTCCGGCTGCCCGCCTGCCCCAACAGTTCCTCGACGATGAGATGATGCAGATGATGCACCTCATGGAACAACAGAATGTTATCCTCGGCATCGAACTGATGGATGGCGACGCACAAGTCGCACAAATGGAGGACATCATCGCAGAGTGTCCCCGTCTGAAGATTGCCATTGGCCACTTCGGCATGGTGACACGTCCTGACTGGATGTCGCAAATCCGTTTGGCACGCCATGAGAATGTCTATGTTGAGAGTGGTGGTATCACATGGCTCTTCAACGACGAGTTCTACCCCTTCCCCTCAGCTATCCGTGCCATTCAGAAGGCAGCTGACGAGGTGGGCTGGCAGAAGCTGATGTGGGGATCGGACTATCCGCGCACCATCACAGCCATCACATACAAAATGTCGTACGATTTCGTGACGAAGAGCCAGGAGCTGACAGACGACGAGAAGCACCTCTTCCTTTGCGATAATGCCAAGCAGTTCTTCGGCTTTGGCAACCTAATAGAATTACCGTATATCAAAAATATGAGCGAATGAAAGCAATACAGATTACAGAGCCTTCGGTCATGAAGGTTGTAGAAATGGAAAAGCCTCAGTGCGGTGCAGATGAGGTATTACTGAAAATACACTACGTCGGTTTCTGCGGAAGCGACCTCAACACTTATCGCGGACTGAACCCGATGGTAAAAATGCCCGTCATCCCTGGTCATGAGATTGGTGCCGAGATTGCCGAGGTGGGCTCTAACGTGCCCGCACATCTGAAAGCAGGCATGGCTGTCACCGTGAATCCCTATACCAATTGCGGCCACTGTCCGTCGTGCAAGAACCGCCGTTTCAACGCCTGTCAGCACAACGAGACCTTAGGTGTCCAGCGCAATGGTGCCATGCGTGAATATATCGCCATCCCATGGCAAAAGGTCATCCCCATTGGCAACATCACCGTAGAGCATGCAGCCCTCATCGAACCCATGAGTGTGGGCTTCCATGCCGTCAGTCGTGCCCAGGTGGTCGACACCGATACTGTCATGGTCATTGGCTGTGGCATGGTGGGGGTTGGTGCTGTGGTACGTGCCATCATGCGCGGGGCAAAAGTTATCGCCTGCGATATGGACGACGAGAAACTGGCCATTGTTCGTGGCCTGGGTGCAGAATATACCATCAACTCGGCTAAGGAGAACGTCCACGAACGCTTGCAGGAAATCACCAATGGTGCCGGTCCTGATGTTGTCATCGAGGCTGTCGGTGCTCCTGTCACCTATCAGATGGCCGTCAACGAGGTGGCCTTTACAGGTCGCGTCGTCTGCATCGGCTATGCCAAGCAGGACGTGCAGTTCACCACCAAGCTCTTTGTTCAGAAGGAGCTCGACATTCGTGGTTCGCGCAATGCACAGCCTGAAGACTTCGAGGGTGTCATCCGCTATCTGGAGCGTAGCAACCCGCCCTACGACATTCTCATCTCCAATGAGGTCGATCCCGAGCATGCCGAAAAGGCAATGCAACAATGGCTTTCAAATCCTGCCAAGGTATTCCGCATCCTAATCAAATTTGGTCGCTGACCGAATGTCTCATTGCGATGGTTCATTAAAAATATCATAGTCTTTATCATAGGCCGGCGACTCGATAGACAACAGGTTGAGCACGGAATGGAAGATATAATGCTGATTGAGCACGACCGGCAGTTCGCTTTTGTACTCTCTGAAATGCTCTGATGTCCACACCAGGAACGGTATCTCGTATTGTTCCTTGGGGGCCAGTCGCATAGGCAAGCCATGCATGAACATTTTGTTTTCGCCTAGCGACTCACCATGGTCAGAAATAAAAATCATGGCACTCTTCCAGTCTGTCATCCCGCGCAGATTGTTAATTAGGCTGTCCAACAAAAAGTCGGTATAGCGGATAGTGTTGTCGTAGGCATTAACGAGCATGCCGACATTCTTCTCACCCTCCTCTACATTCTTGGCTACAGGCTTATACACCTCGAATGTCTTGGGGTATTTGTCGGCGTAGTTCGGGCCATGACTGGTACTCGTATGAAGAACTATCAGCACCTTTTCTTTTCTGCTTGCCGTTATCCTTTCACGAAGTCCCGTAAACAGCATGCCATCAAAGTCTTGCGCCTCATCGGGATACTTAGAACATAGTTCATTGTCAGTGAGATATTCACTGATATGAATGGGCGGTTCACCCCAGTTCGAAGTACGCCACGACACGTCGACGCCTATTCTGTAGGCATAGTTGGGCAGCAGCTCATACAAGTCATTCGAGTTCTTGGGTTCCAAAATAGCCTTAGTACCTGCTGTGGTATAGGTGGCGCACGACGTCGCCTCATACACTTTCAGACCCTCTTGCTTAGACAACAACGGATTGGTGTCGCGCTGGTAGCCGTAGAGTTGGAAGTTTGCTTTCCGGGCAGACTCGCCGATGACAAGTACCACCACCGTCTTGTCGTTGTCCCGAATCCGTCCGTCAGGCAGTTTGATTTCCTCCACCTGTTCGTCGTGATAACTACTGATCATACGCCCTGTATTCACCAGATACGACCATGGCTGCAGCAATCCCCCTAATTCAGTATCGTGTTGACTGATAAAGAGTGTTTGATTGATATTGACGACAGCCACGACAAGGATAACAGCCAGCGAAATGCCACAGTATATGCCTAATTCTTTCGCCTTACTTATAATTACTGGCTGCAATAGGCACCACAAAGCTGGCAGCACGCCACAGACAATGACAAACAGCCACAGTCCCCAACTGAAAAATCCCGATGCCTCCGAGTAGCGGGTATTGAACACGTTTTCCACAGTGGTCTGATCTATCATCACGCTGTAGGTCATGATAAAATAGACCGCCATGGCATTAATGAGTGCAAGGATAGCCAGAAGGATTCGCCCCAACCTTCTCATTAGGAACATCACGAGACAGGTCATCAGGAAGTTAAGTACCAGCATCATCAGAACCAGCGACAACAACAGGAAAAATTTACCACCGACCGTTTCATTGGTATTGTCGGCAACATAGCTAAAAAACGGCAGGTTGTATAGCAACAACGTCCCGATGCTGACAAGCCACGAAAACGTCAAGAGAGAGATGGGTTTGCGTAATAATTCCTTCATTGTATGTCTCATTGCTTTCACCAGTTTATTATCTCACACTGCAAAAATACAAAAAAAAAGCAATCACACACAAATTGACTCCATTTTCTTTGTCATTTATTAAAAAAATTTGTATATTTGCACCCAATTCAAGGCAAAATGCCCAACAAATGAAAGAAATATTAAATAAACATAAAACCCAAAACAAAGCATGAAAACGAAAAACTTAATGACGTGGGCTGTAACGATAGCTACAGTAGCCAGCAGTTTGACGGCATGCGGAATCGACATGCCCAAGGAGACTCAGTCGTCATTTGAAACAATGACAGTGAAGAAATCAGACATTGAGCTGCCATATAAGTTCAGTGCCAAGATGAAAGGTAAAAACGACGTAACGGTAACGCCACAGGTCAGTGGTCAGTTGATGAAGATTGCTGTGACCGAGGGGCAGCAGGTGAAGAAGGGACAGACGCTCTTCGTCATTGACTCGCGCAATGCACAGCTGGAACTTCAGGCTGCACAGGCCAACCTACAGGCAGCCTTGGCTCAGGAGAATTCTGCCAAGCTGGAGTACGAGTCGAACAAGAACCTGTTTGAGAAGAAAATCGTGAGCAGTTATATGCTGAGCAACTCCGAGAACTCCTACAAACAGGCGCAGGCATCGGTGGCACAGGCCCGTGCATCGGTAAACCGTGCGAAGGTGAACCTCGGTTTCTGCACCATCACGGCGTCAGTGACGGGCATCATCGGTGCAATTCCCGTGCGTGCTGGCGACCAGGTGTCGCCTGCGACACAGCTGACGGTGCTGAGCGGCAATACAACCATGGACGCGGAGTTCTCGGTGCCGGAGGCGATTATCGAGGAGTCGGTGCAGTCGGGTGCGACAAAGGACGACAAGGCGAAATATATGGCTGCGCTTCCCGATGTGACATTCGTGATGAAGAACGGCACAGAGTACCCACATAAGGGTCGTGTCACGAGCCTGACAGGTGTGGTGGATGCCGCTACAGGATCGCTGGGAGCCAAGGCATCGTTCCCGAACCCCGATGGTCATCTGTTTTCCGGTATCCAAGGTACGTTGGTACTGCCGCTGAGCGAAAAGGACGTAATAGTGATTCCACAGAATGCCGTGGTGAAGCTGCAGGACAAGTCGTTGGTGTATAAGGTGAATCCAGACAGTACGGCGACGGCCGTGACGGTGACGACGGCGAATACCGGCAACGGCAAGGATGTCATCGTGATTAGTGGTCTCAATGTTGGTGACAAGATTGTGACTACTGGTGCGAACAATGTTCAGGAAGGCCAGAAAGTGCTCTTTCCGGAGGAAGTGAAATAATATATTTCGTGATAACGTAATAACGTAATAACGAAGCAATGAAGAACAACATATTCATCAACAGATACGTGATGGCTTGTGCCATCTCGATAGTTATTGCACTAGTGGGCTACATCTGTATGAATTCGCTGCCCATAGAGCAATATCCAAGCATTGCACCGCCGACGGTGCGTGTTACGACTTCTTACACGGGTGCCGATGCGAACACCATTATGAAGTCGGTGATACAGCCGTTGGAAGAGAACATCAACGGTGTTCCCGGCATGACATATATGACCTCGACGGCAAGTTCGTCAGGTGACGTGAGCATTCAAGTATTCTTTGAACAAGGCAGCGACCCCGACATTGCGGCGGTGAACGTTCAGAACCGTGTGTCGAGAGCCACAGCGCTGTTGCCTGCCGATGTGACGAAGGTGGGTGTACAGGTGATGAAGCAGCAAAACAACATCTTACAGATTGGAGCCATCAGAAGCGTGAACAGTAAGTATGACGATGACTTTATTGCCAACTACATCGACATCAACCTCAAACCGCGTCTGCAACGTATTACCGGTGTGGGCGACGTACTTTCGTTGGGAAATACCTACGCGCTACGCATTTGGATGAAGCCCGATGTAATGGCACAGTATGGCCTGACGCCTAACGATGTTTTTGCTGCCATCGGCGGCCAGAGCTTCGTTGCCGCTACGGGTTCCTTAGGTGAACAGTCAGAGAATGCTTACCAGTATACAATGGAATATAAGGGTACGCTGAAAACCGTTGAAGAATTCAACGACATTGTGCTGCGTACCAGTGATGGTGGTCACATGCTCCACCTGAGCGATGTAGCCGACGTGGAAATCGGTGCCGTGAGTTACAACTTTGTGTCGAACATTAATGGCAGTCCAGGCACCATATACATGGTGTTCCAGGCTCCTGGTGCAAACGCTACCGAAGTGAATGCTCGCATCGACAAGCTCTATGAAGACTTAAAACCGACGATGCCTGCCGGACTGGAGTTCGTAAAGCTGGAAACCAGCGACGACTTCCTCTTCGCAGCCATCCACAACGTGGTCGAGACGCTCGTCATCGCCATTATCCTCGTGGTGCTCGTTGTGTTCTTCTTCCTGCAGAACTTCAAGGCCACCATCATTCCCTCTATCTCGATTATCGTCTCATTGTTAGGCACTTTTGGCATCGTCTCACTATCAGGCTTCTCGCTCAACATTCTGACACTGTTCGCGCTCGTGCTGGCCATCGGTACAGTGGTGGATGACGCCATCGTGGTGGTCGAGGCTGTGATGGCGAAGATGGAGAATGGTATCAGCGATGCCCGCGAGGCCACCCGTCAGGCCATGAGCGAGGTGTCGGTAGCTGTGGTGTCGTGTACGTTGGTATTCATGGCCGTGTTCATCCCCGTGACCTTTATGCCCGGTACCTCAGGCACGTTTTTTACTCAGTTTGGTGTGACCATCGCCTCGGCGGTCGGTCTGTCATGTGTGTCGGCCCTCACACTCTGTCCGGCCCTCTGTGCCATCATGCTGAAGGCGAAGGAAGGTAAGAAGGAGGGCAAGAGCCTGACTTACTATACCAAAAAGGCCTACACCGTGAGTTATAATGCCATCTACAACAAATATTCGAAGGCCGTCCAGAAGTTCATCAAGCGCCCCATCCTGGCATGGAGCGTCCTGGCACTGGCTGCCGTGCTGCTAGTGTTCTTTATGAGGAGTCTGCCCTCTGGCCTCGTGCCACAGGAAGACCAGGGCGTGTTCCTGGCTGAAATCCGCGCTCCGGAAGGCACCACCATGCAGCAGACGCGAGAGATCGTCAAGCAGGTGGAAGAGAAAGTGAAGGAGATTCCCGAGATGGAGAGTTTTGCCGTAGCCGTTGGCTATGGTATGATGTCGGGCTCCGGCTCGAACTATGCTACCCTGATTGTCCGCTTGAAGAACTGGGATGAGCGTCCGGGCATGAACCACCTGATAGACCTCGTCCTCGGGCGTTTCTACTATGCATGTAAGGATATTAAAAATTTGCAAGTGATGCCGTTCCAGTTGCCTCAAGTACCGGGCTACGGCTCGAATAACAGCGTGAACCTCGTTCTTCAGGACTTGAACGACGGCGACCTGTCTGAGTTCGCCAAACTGACCAACAACTTCCTGACAAAGTTGGGAGAGCGGCCAGAGATTAGTATGGCCATGACGTCGTACTCTGAGCGTTTCCCGAAGTATCAAGTCAATGTCGATGCTGCCCAGTGCGACCGCGCTGGCGTATCGCCTGCTGCTGTGTTGCAGACGCTGGGTGCCTACTGCGGCGGAAGCTATGTGGGCAACTACAACCAGTTTGGTAAAGTATACCGCATCATGGCCAGCGCAGCTCCCGAATACCGTCTTGACCCGTCGTCACTGAACAATATATTTGTCAAGGTACGTGACGGCAAGATGGCACCTATTTCAGAGTTTGTCTCACTGAAGGAGATTGTCGGCACGTCGAACATCGAGCATTTCAATCTGTTCCAGAGTATCACCTGCTTCGTTCAGGCTGCCGGCGGCTACACCGAGGGCGATGCCCACAAGGTGATTGCCGAGGTGTTCAAAGAGACGATGCCTAACGGCTATAGTTACGAGTACAGCGGCATGTCGCGCGAGTTGGAGGAGGCAGCAGGCTCCAATACCACTGCCCTTATATATATCATATGTGTAGTGCTTATCTATCTCATCCTTGCCTCGCTCTACAACTCGTGGTTCACACCGCTGGCTGTGCTGCTCTCAGTGCCCTTCGGTCTGATGGGTGCCTTTATCTGCGCCTACCTCGGTTCGCTGCTCCACCTGCCAGGCATGGATAACAACATCTATCTGCAGACGGGTGTTATCATGCTGATTGGTCTTCTGGCGAAAACGGCCATTCTGATTACGGAGTTCGCCAGCGAGCGCCGTGCCCAGGGCATGAGCATCCGCGATGCAGCCTTCGAGGCTTGTAAGGAGCGTTTGCGCCCGATTCTGATGACTGTGGCCACGATGATTATTGGTATGATACCTCTCGTTATCGAGGGTGGTGCCGGTGCTAATGGTAACCGCGCACTCGCTCTTGGCGTCATCGGTGGTATGAGTGTCGGCACTATCGCCCTGCTCTTTGTCGTCCCGGCTTTCTTCATCGTGTTTCAGAAACTGCACGAGCGCTTTCAGGGATCAAATGTGAAAGTTGAGAGTGATAGTAACGATGTCGTTATAACGAAATAACGGAATGTCGAAACATCGAAATATCGAAACATCGAAATATCGAAAAAGTATGAAAATAAAAAACATCATCTTCGCAGCTGTCGTGAGCACAATGCTCACGGGCTGCGGCATATATAATAAGTACGAGCAAAAGAACGAGATACCTGCTGATGTCTATGGCAACACCCTTGACGCGCAGGTATCAACCGATGGCTCGCTGGCTCAGATGTCGTGGCGGGAGTTCTTCACCGACCCACTGCTGCAACAGCTCATTGAGCAGGTATTAGCCAACAACACCGACTTGAACTCTGCGTGCATTGCCGTAGAGATGAGCGAAGCCTCGCTGAAGGCCGCCAAGATGGCCTACCTGCCGTCGCTCTACTTCTCGCCGCAGGGAACGCTGGCCAGCTTCGACAACAGCGCCTTCTCAAAGACCTATACTCTACCCCTGCAGCTATCGTTAGACCTCGATCTGTTTGGTAGTATCACCAACAAGAAGCGAGCCTCGAAGGCCGTATTGCTACAGGCTAAGTTAACTGAGGAGTCTGTGAAGGCCAACCTCATCTCAACAACCGCCCAACAGTACTATATGCTGCAGGTGCTTGACCGCGAGCTGGAGATTCTGACAGTGACCGACAGCCTGTGGAAAGCATCGCTCGACACACAGAAGTCCCTGTGGGAGAACGGTAAGGCTTACTCGACGGCCGTCAACCAGCTGGAGTCATCATACCTGAACGTTAAAACGCAGATTGTAGACACTCGCCGTAGCATCCTTGCCACCGAGAATGCCATCTGCAGGTTGCTGGCCATCACGCCACAGCACATCGGGCGCAACAAGTGGGGCACTTCCGCCCTGCATCATCCCGAGGCACAGGGCGACACTGGTCAGCGCATGTTCGACGCGAAATTCCTAAAGATTGGCGTAGCTGCCGAAATGCTCGAACAGCGTCCCGATATCCGTCTGGCCAATGCCGCTATGGAGGAGGCGTTCTATAACACGCAGGCAGCCCGCTCTGCTTTCTTCCCCAGCATCACACTGACGGGAACGGCAGGCTGGACCAATAATGCCGGTTCTGTTGTCATCGACCCAGGTAAACTATTGCTCAACTTCGTCGGACAGCTCACACAGCCCATCTTTGCCCGTGGCAAGCTCATTGCCAATAAGAAGATTGCCCAGCTGACAGAGAAAGACCTGCAAAGGAAGTATGTACAGACAGTCATCGATGCTGGTAATCAGGTGAACGAAGCCCTTGCCGACTGTCAGGCAGCCCGCGAGAAGCACCAGTATTATCATCGTCAGGTGGCCGTTCTCAACGACGCCTACTTTGGAACCCACGAACTGATGGATAATGGTAAAGCAAGCTATCTTGAGGTGCTCACCGCACAGGAGAATCTGCTTAGCGCGCAGATTAACGAGGCCATGAACATGTACAAAGGTGCCCAGGCCGTTATTGCTCTCTACATTGCTCTCGGCGGCGGAACGAAATAAAGCTGATTGATTAGTTCTATGACAATAACAAACAGAAAAAAAACAACCCTGACATTCGCGGCTCTGTTGTTGGGAATGTTATGCCACTCGTTAATTGTCGAAGCACAGGACTATCGTGATGTGGTGTTCCTAAAGAACGGCAGCGTTATCAAGGGCTTCTACAAGGAGCTGTATCCTTCCGACAGTCTGCGTATGGAGACAATTGACGGAGGTGTATTGGTCTGTGCCTTCAGTGACATTGAGCGCATAGCTAAGGAGCGTACGAAAATCTATGTCGTCAATACCCAGAATGCCGACATGTTGCCGCCTCGTATATGGCGTCCGAAAGGGTATATCGGTTCTATAGAATATGAGCGTGACTTCAACTCGTCTGACTCTCGCATTATCACGTCGGCCATGTTTACCGTACATGGCTATCAGTTCAATCCATACATCTTCTTAGGAATAGGTATCGGCTTTCAGCAGATGGAATACGAGACTGATGGTGTAAAACTGTCGTTTACAAAGACTACTGTACCATTGTTTGCCGATGCGAAGATTCATTTGCTCAAGACGCGTATTGCACCATTTGTTGAAGGCCGTTTAGGCTATTGTGTCAGTGGGTTCAAGGGCTTATACTTCAATCCTACAGTTGGTGTCAGCTTCGGTATATCACCAAGGACCGGCGGCTTATTGGCATTTGGTTATTCGTTTCAAAAGTTGAAGGGTAATGAAGAAACTGACAGAACAAAGTTGGAAGGACTTTCATTCCGTGTGGGCCTCTTTTTCTAAGCTTTTGGCCTTTAGCTGTTGGCTATCGCTGACAGCGTGGGCACAGCAGCCTATCGTCAATGCCGACCACACGGCGACCTTCACGGTGAAAGCACCGGGTGCAAAGAAGATGGTGCTTGTATTGTCAGAGAAAAAGTACAAGATGAAGCGTCAGGGTAATACCTTCACGTATCAAACCGACACTTTGCCTTCGGAGATGTACACCTATTATTATTTGTCGAAGGGCAAGCACATGCTGGACCCGGAGAACAGCCATGTGACTCGTGACATCGACCTGAAGCTGAACTTCTTCTTCGTGGAAGGCGACGTAGCCGACTGCTATTTGGACAAGGATGTTCCCCACGGTAAGATAGACAAGGTGTGGTATCCGTCTACACTCAACGGCATGTCTCAGCGACGCATGTTTGTATATACACCACCAGGCTACGACAATCAGGGTGAGGACACTTATCCCGTGCTCTATCTGCTCCACGGCTCGGGAGGCGACGAGACTTCATGGACCGACTATGGTCGTGCCTGCCAGATTCTGGACAATCTGATTTACCAAGACAGTATCCAGCCTCTAATTGTCGTTATGCCAAACGGTAATGTCGAGTTGGATGCTGCCCCAGGCGAGAGTCCTTATATGGATAAGGAGCCGACGGGTAATAATATCAGTTCGTGGTTTGGCAAATACGAAAAACTGTTCGTTCCCGAGATAGTGAAATACACCGAGAAACACTATCGTGTGAAGACCGACAAGCAACACCGCGCCATTGCCGGATTGTCTATGGGAGGACTGCATACTCTTTTTATTGCGCTCAACAATCCCGATATGTTCGACTGTGTGGGACTCTTCTCAGCCCAGACCTCGAACATGCTCACCGTTGACAACATCTACAAGATGGAACGCTTCAACCACAACGTGCAGCGTTTCCGTAACGTGATGGCCCTGATGAGGGACAAGGTGGCACGTCCCGTTTCCCTTTCCAGCAGGATGGAGGCCATAGACATCTACGACAATCTGGAAGATAAATTGCAGCGCCAGTTTGAACAGGCTCCAAGACTATACTACATAGCCATCGGTCGTGACGACTTCCTGACGAAGATGAACGGTGAATACCGTGCCATACTTGACAAACATAACTATCCCTACACCTATGTTGAATCCGACGGAGACCATTCGTGGGAAAACTGGCGCAAATATCTGGTCGATTTTTTGAAGCGCATGTAACAATGCTGATAGAAACAATGAAAAGATTTCTGATTATTTTTTTAACGTCAGCATGGATAGGTAGCTCGATATATGCCCAAACAGACAGTATGTCTGTCAAGAGGAAACTCTTCAAAATGAACAACCTCGTTGACAGCATACTGACAGAGCGTTATTGGCGTGGCGACATCGACACCAATTACGTGATCCGTCCGCAGACCAAGTGGACACTGATGGGACGCTTCAACGTCTCAAGGTCAAAAATCAGTACTATAGGCGAGCAGGAAGGTAAACAATTCGAGTCGGAGATGAAGGCCGATTACAAATCGACACTCAGCATCGGCGTAAGCTATCTGGGGCTGTCGCTCAACTTATCCATCAACCCCACAAAGATGTTGGGAAAGTATCGCGACTACGAGCTGGGGTTCCGCTCTTATGGCAAGCGCTTTGGTTTTGACATCGCCTATCAGGACGCCAATAATTTCAAAGGCTGGCAAGAGGTGAACGGCGACAGGTGGGATATCACCACATCAGACGAAATGTTCCGTTTGCGCACTCTGAACGTCAATGCCTATTACGTCTTTAATAAGCACCGTTTCTCCTATCCCGCAGCGTTCTCACACAGCTATATTCAGCGTCGCTCGGCAGGCAGTTTTCTCCTGGCTGCATCGGGACAGGGACAACATGGTGAGGTGAGTGTCAACACGCCTATTACGTTCAAAATGACCAATATCGGTATCGGCGGAGGCTATGGATACAATTACGTGCCAGGCAAAAACTGGTTGCTCCATATCTCGGCTCTGCCCACCTTCATCGTCTATACCAATACGTCGCTTACCATGGGCGACACAAAAATCCCGCTGAACTACCAGTTCCCGGAAGTCATCATCACTGTTCGCGGAGCCATCGTCAAACAAATTGGCCGCAACAAGTTCGCGGGTTTCTCTGGGATCTACTACTATACCGGCATCGGTCAAAAAGACAAGCTGAATGTTCGCAACACAAAGTGGCTCGCCCACCTCTACTTCGGATTCAGACTTTGATGATGACTCTGCGATAGACTACGAGATGGAAGGGACCGTTGTCGTGGCCTGGGTGCTGAATAATAAGTTTTAGTTACACAATGTTATTTTTGGTCGAAAACAGCATGTCCGAGTTAGGGTAACCCTTTGTCGGCCTGCCACTCTCTTCGACTTCGCGCGATGGTCGTGAGCTGTAGACAGTCGCTGTCAATCGACGGTGCAAAGATACGGCGTACAAAAACACTATGGAAGACAACAAAAATTCTAAACCAAACAAGGGTTTCGTTAAAGTGCAATGATTCACCATAATTCGCTTTAGTCTGTTTTTTTTGCTGTAAAGTTACATTTTTTCTATAATATTACTTTGTTTTGCGCTCATTTTTTTGTAACTTTGCAGCCAAAGGCTATTATAAAATAAAACAACTATGGGAAAGATTAAGACTATTGGTATTCTGACGTCTGGTGGCGATGCCCCCGGCATGAATGCAGCGATTCGCGCCGTGACACGAGCAGGCATTTACAACGGTTTCAATATTAAGGGCATCTATAGGGGCTATGACGGACTCATCAATGATGAGGTAAAAGCCTTTACCACTGAGGATGTCAGTGGCATTATCACCAAAGGTGGCACCATCCTGAAAACTGCGCGCAGCAAGGAGTTTTTGACTCCCGAGGGTAGGAAAAAGGCTTTTGAAACCTGTCAAAAGGAGGAGATTGACGCACTGGTTGTTATCGGTGGTAACGGTTCGTTGACAGGTGCCCGTGACTTTGGTATGGAGCATGACTTCCCTGTAATAGGTCTGCCAGGCACTATCGACAATGACCTCTATGGCACGGACGCCACCATCGGTTATGATACGACGATGAACACCATCATGGACTGTGTCGACAGAATCCGCGATACGGCCAATTCGCATGAGCGTATCTTCTTTGTTGAAGTGATGGGACGTGATGCTGGTTTTCTGGCTCAAAACTGTGCCATTGCTTGTGGCGCTGAGGCAGCCATCGTTCCTGAAGAGGCGACTGATGTTGACCAGTTGGCGGCATTTATGGGTCGAGGCATCCGTAAATCGAAAAAGTCGTGTATAGTCATCGTCTCGGAGAGTCCCAAGTGCGGTGCCCTCTACTATGCCGACCGTGTAAAGAACGAATTCCCAGAGTTTGATGTGCGTGTATCCATCCTCGGTCATCTACAGCGTGGAGGTAGTCCGTCGGCTCGCGACCGCATTCTAGCCAGCTGTACTGGTGTTGGTGCCATCGAGGCTATTTTGCAGGGACAGCGGAACGTGATGATTGGCATCCGAAACAACGAGATTGTTTATGTTCCTTTTTCGGAGTGCATCCGCACCGACAAGCGTTTTGACAAACGTCTCATCACGGTGCTTGATGAGTTGAGCATATAGAAGGTTTGTTCTAAAAAAGAACGCAACGAGAAGTGAGAAATGAAGAAGATTTTGATGGCTGCAGTTGCCATAATGGCTGCGATGAATTATAACGTCTGTGCGCAGAAGCTCCCCGTAGGCATTGTCAGTGTTCAGGATTCGACCAAGAACTTCCAGTTGGGCATAGTGTCATCTGTGGCAACGGAAGGTGGTCATGGTGTGCAGTTGTCGGGTGCCACAAATACATCGGCACACCTCTTTAACGGTCTCCAACTGAGTACTATCACCAATATTACCGAAGGTATGGACAGGGGCTTGCAGTTTGCTGGTCTTCTGAATGTCTCGTCCACGATGATGCGTGGTTGGCAGATTGCAGCCTTCAACTATACCGACTCACTCAATGGTAAGCAGATAGGCTTGTTCAACATTGCTCGCAAGCGTCCAAAAGGATGGCAGGTTGGTTTAGTCAACCTTTCATACGATAACATCGGCCGTAAGATCGGTTTAGTGAACATCAATCCAACAACTGATATCAATCTTATGCTCTATGGTGGTTCTTCGACTAAGGCAAATGCTGCTGTGAGATTCCGCAACCAGTCGACGTATAACATCATTGGCGTTGGAACACATTTCATGGGTCTCGACTCGAAGTTCTCAGGTGCTGTATTCTACCGTTTGGGACAATACCTGCAGCTATCACCAAAATGGAGTGTTAGCGGTGATGTGGGTTACTACCATGTGGAGACCTTCGAAAAAAACAGTGGCAATGATCCTGAACGTCTGTACTCCCTGCAAGCTCGCATCAATGCTGACTACCAGATTACCAAAAGGCTTGGTGCCTTTGCCTCGGTTGGTTGGGGACTGACGCGCTATTATGATCGTAACGAGACCTATCGAAACAGGCCATTGGTAGAATTGGGCATCACATATCGTCAGCTACGTAACCAGCACGACTCTTGGAAACGTGCATGGGAAGAGAAGAGAAACGCATTGACATATGCCGACTCAACCATGGCACTGCCCGTGAAAAAGCGCCCTTGGCAGGCTCTTGCAGAGATGACAGGCGTAAACGTGGGTGTGCAACTGTTTGACCGCTATGTCAGCAAGTCAGAGTTTGCACAAACCACACTGAATTCCATCAAAAGGAACTTCACCGACGGTATGGTGTGGGACAACGACTTTTTTATTACCAATCTGTTCCTACACCCCTACCACGGCAACCTTTACTTCAATGCAGCACGTACCAATGGACTGTCTTTCTGGGAATCGGCCCCCTATGCTTTGGGCGGTTCACTGATGTGGGAGTTCCTGGGAGAAACTGAACCACCAGCTATTAACGACCTGATAGCCACCAGCTGTGGAGGTATAGCCATCGGTGAAATGACCCATCGCCTGAGCCTCACCTTCCTCGACGACCGTGATCGTGGCTTCAGCCGTTTCCTGCGTGAGGCAGCTGCTGCCATCGTCAACCCTATTCAGGGACTGCACCGTATCTTCAGCGGTGATGCATGGCACATAAGTAACAGACACTATCGCTACCACAACTTCAACAAGCTGCCCGTTGATGGCTCTATATCTTTAGGCTGGCGTTATCTGGCTGACGACGGGGCACTATTCCGTGGAGTCCATGCACCATATATCAACATGACACTAATGTATGGTACACCTGTAGACGGTGAGCATCATAAGACACCCTATGATTTCTTTGACATCGAGATGAACATGGCTTTCGGTGGTGGGCAGCCTCCAATCAACCAGCTCATGATTGTGGGACGCCTATGGAGTACGCCGATTCTCGACAAAGCCGTGAGAGACACACATGATAAGGAGATGCATGGCGAGTTTGGTATTTACCAGCACTTCAATTACTACGATGCCAAGCCCATTGAGGACGGTTCAGAACTGACACCTTACCGGTTCAGCGAGGCTGCCGGTTTTGGTCCAGGCTTCATTCTCTCACTGCCACAGGCAGGCAGTATGACAAAGTTGGAACAGCGAATATTCCTGAGCGGTATACTGCTTGGTGGCACCAAGAGTGACTATTTCAACGTCATCGAGCGCGACTACAACATGGGCAGCGGCTTCAGCCTCAAGTCGAAGACAGAACTTGACTTCGGACGTTTCGGTCGCCTCATGCTCCATGTCAAATACTTCCGCATCTATACCTGGAAGGGCTACGAGGACAAGGATCTTCAACCATACGTCGATGGTACTGCCGATCTACACTATCTGAACGTACAGGGTGACCATAGTAATGCTGCTCTGCTGGTTATCCATCCCACATTGGAGATGCATCTCGCCCGTCAGTGGTCTGTCACCTTGTCTGGTGCATATTACTCACGTCGTACCTTCTACAAATATCATCCAAAGGTACATGCCAACACCTTTGAAACCAAGGTTGGAATTACCTGTAGGCTATAAGACTTATTGAAAATATCATGAAACAGATATTAACCATCATTCTATCTCTATTGAGCAGTTACGCTTTTGCTGGCGAAATCATAGTGCATGAAGGTGAAAACCTGCACAATGCGCTGCGACAGGCCCGCGAATGGCGACGCACTAATGATGCACGCTGTCAGGGAGGCATCACGATTATCATTGAGACTGGGCGCTACTATATGCAGGAACCGTTGCTTCTGCGTCCGGAGGACAGTGGCACCAAGGAGTCGCCGCTTACTATCCGTGGCATTGGAGAGATGCACACGAGCATCATTTGTGGTGATGACCGACAGCGACACACCCTGTTGTGGCCTTTAAAGGAACAAGGCGACAGTCTTCCGTTTAGAAAACACGATGACGGTCTTCCGGATAAAGGCATGGAGCGCATCATAGACTTCAACACCACCGACAGAACCATCACCATTCCTACTCCACCCAGTTCGGTGCTCCAAGGTTTTGACTTGGAGAAGACCCCGCTGGAAATGGTCGTTCACCAGCGTTGGGCGATAGCTATCCTTCGCGTCAAGGAGATGAAGGTCGAGGGCGATAAAACCATTGTTTCGTTCATGGAACCCGAGAGTCGATTGGAGTTCGAGCATCCGTGGCCACAGCCCGTCATCGGAGGTAAAAAAGGCAACAGCTCTTTCCTGCTGCGCACCACCGAACAGCGCGACGGCATCGAGCAACTGGTCATCATTGATGGTGCGAACTACGTGCGTTTCGAAGGAATCACTTTCGACAAGACCTGTTGGAACCGTCCGCTGCACAAAGGCCACGTCACCCTGCAGGGCGGCTTCCCCCTCGTTGATGCCTACAAGCTCGCTGTCCCAGGTTTACCCTGGGACTCCGGCCTTGAGAATCAGGCATGGATAGAGCGCCCCGTCAGTGCCGTCACTGTGCGCAATGCCCACCACGTAGATTTCCACTCGGTGCTGTTCCAAAATATGGCCGCCACAGCCTTGGACTTTGTCGATAACATCAGCGACTGTAAGGTGCAAGGCTGTACCTTCGGCAACATTGGTGGCACAGCCATCATGGGCGGTTCCTTTGCAGAGAGTCCTCGTGAGGTACACCGTCCCTATACCGACTTGGCCGAGCGCTGTCAACGGCTGACCATTGATCAAAACTTCATCGTCGATGCCGCCAACGAGGACTGGGGTGCCGTGGGAATCGCATTGGGCTATGTCCGTGACTGCACCATCAGCAGAAACTACGTGAGTCGCGTCAGCTACTCAGGCATTTGTGTCGGCTGGGGCTGGACACCCCATGATACTGGAATGAAGAACAATCGCATCGTGGGCAACAGAGTCAGCCACTATGCCCGCCAGCTCTACGATGCCGGTGCCATCTATACGCTCTCGAACCAGCCTGGCTCCGTCATCAGCGGCAACATTATCAGTAAGCCCTACCCTGCCCCCTACGCCACCAACGACCGCGGGTTCCGCATCTATTTGGATGCCCGCACGGACGGTTTTACAATAGAAAACAATAAGACCTATGACGCTGTCGGCACTACGCACGGTAAACTACCCACTGACCTCCGTCCCATCCGCCGCGATGAGATAGGCGACAATCACCCAGGTCCCAACAATGTTTTTAAATGAAAAATTTAAAAATGTAAAAATGAAACAGACCAACTACCATCTTTTCGACTTCATGGACTTCGACCCCACATTGGTAAAGGACGAAGCCCTGTGGAAGGCATACGCCCCATCGAAGATAGCAGAACGCGATGGCGACATCGTCGTCACCATACCATATCAAAAGCAGTTGCATCAGGAGGACATGGCGCCTGACACATCAGCACCCCAACAAAGCTACGACCTCATTATCCGTGCCTACGAGCCCAACATCATCCGCCTGTTTACCACCATGAGTGGCGACGAGATGACGGAGGAGGACGACATGCTGCAAATGTCAGCAGAAGTGAAGCGCATGGGGCTTCGGATGGTAGGCTGCGATGTCATCGCAGCAAACGGGAAGAAGTTGGCCACCATCAATCTAAGCGAACCCAAGCTGGACAAATGGAGCGACCTACTGCCAGCCCCCCAGCCAGCGCCCTTCATCACGTTCTATCCCGACGGTGACGGGAAGAAAGGCATTGCCCTGAGTGACGACCACTTCTCACCTCCCCGCTACGATGCGCTGCCGTTGGGGTTTGTCAGTTGTTGCGACTCAGTCGCAACACACCAAACAGTCGCAACACAACAAACTGAACGGGCTACCATCAGCTTCAAGTGCGCCCCTGACGAGTGCTTTGTGGGGACGGGTGAGCGTTTCAGGAAGATGGACCTCAGCGGACAGACCTTCCAACTGAAGAACCAGGACGGACAAGGCGTCAACAACCGTCGCTGCTATAAGAACATCCCGTTCTACATGAGCAGCAGGATGTATGGTTGCTTCTACCACACCTCAGACTATTGCAAACTCTCGCTGGCTGACCATTCGTCGAGAAGCGTCCAGTTTCTGAATGACCACGCCACAATTGATGTATTCCTGATTGGTGGCAAGAGCCCAGAGGAAATTCTACGCAGCTATCGCCTATTGACAGGATTCCCCTCGATGCCTCCCTTATGGTCGTTCGGCATCTGGATGAGTCGCATGACCTATTTCTCAGCCGACGAGGTGGACGACATCTGCGACAGACTGCGAAAAGAGCACTATCCCTGCGACGTGATACACCTGGATACGGGGTGGTTCCGTACCGACTGGCTCTGCGAATGGAAATTCAACCCGGAGCGTTTCCCCGACCCAAAGGCCTTTATCAAGCGTCTGAAGGACAATGGTTTCCGCGTGTCGTTGTGGCAACTGCCCTATGTGGCAGCCGGTGCTGAACAGCTGGGGGAAGCCAAGGCCAACCACTACATCAGCCAGCCCGCCACTATTCCCGACGGTTTTCCGTCAGGCGATTCCTCATCATCCTCCAATTTCTCTGCCCTCGACTATGCCGGCACCATCGACTTCACCTACCCGAAGGCTGTCGACTGGTATAAGAACCAGCTGTTGAAGCCTCTGCTCGACATGGGCGTCACCTGCATCAAGACCGACTTCGGCGAGAATATCCACATGGACCACCACTATCATGCGATGACTCCGGAGCGTCTGAACAATATCTATTCCTTACTCTATCAGCGTGCTGCCTACGACATCACCAAGGAGGTGACTGGCGACGGCATTGTCTGGGCACGTTCAGCCTGGGCAGGTTGTCAGCGCTATCCCCTGCATTGGGGTGGCGACTCGGCATCATCATGGGACGGACTGGCTGGTTCGCTGAAGGGAGGATTGCACTTCGGACTCTCAGGCTTTGCTTTCTGGAGTCACGATGTGCCAGGTTTCCACTCCATTCCCGACTTCATGAACTCGCCCCTCGACGAGGATGTCTATGTGCGCTGGACACAGTTTGGTGTCTTCTCCAGCCACATGCGCTATCATGGCACCTGCAAGCGAGAACCTTGGCACTATCCCAACATCGCCCCCATCGTGAAGCATTGGTGGAAGCTGCGCTATGCCCTTATGCCTTATATCATAGAGCAGGCAGAACAATGCACCAAGACGGGCTGGCCCATGTTGCGTGCCCTGCTGATGCACCATCCCCATGACAAACAGGTCTGGCATATCGACGACGAGTACTACTTTGGCTCGGAGTTCCTTGTTTGCCCTGTTATAAACGGAACGAATAAACGGGATATTTATCTGCCGGATGGACTGTGGGTGAACTTCTTTACTGGCAAGCGCATAGACGGCGGCCGCTGGTATTACGACGTAGAAGTTCCACTCGACCAGATGCCTGTCTTCGTCCGTCCTGGTGCACTTATCAAGATGTATCCTGACGATGTGGACTGTACCGACCAGATGGACATGAGCAAAACTGTCACCATAGAAATCACTAAAGACTATAAAGGAATTAGCCGCTATATCGACATAACGGTATAACGACATAACGCAAAGGGAAGTATGGAAAGTCACTACATGCAAGGCCTTGACTGGCTGATTCTGGGAATCTATTTCGCCATACTCATCGCAATCGGTGTGTGGGCAAGTACGAAACGTAAGAAGGGTGGCGCGCTGTTTTTGGCCGAACACTCATTGCGCTGGCACCACATCGGCTTCTCCATGTGGGGCACCAACGTCGGACCATCGATGTTGATAGCCTCGGCATCAGCAGGTTTCACGACGGGTATCGTGTCAGGCAACTATGCCTGGTATGCCTTTGTGTTCATTGCCCTGCTGGCCTTCGTCTTCGCACCACGCTATCTGGGTGCAAAAGTGCACACGCTGCCTGAATTCATGGGTCTTCGCTTTGGACAGTCAACGCGCAATATCCTGGCGTGGTACACCATCATCACCATCGTCATTTCGTGGCTGGCTCTGACTCTCTTTGCCGGCGGCATCCTCATCCGTCAGGTCTTCGATATTCCCATGTGGATGTCGGCATTGGTGTTGCTCATCATTTCCGCCTTCTTCGCCATGTTGGGCGGACTGAAGGCTGTGGCCTATACCAACGTCTATCAGATGATTCTGCTCATTGTCGTTTCACTGATACTGGTCATTGTGGGTCTCGACAAAGTGGGAGGCATCAGCGCCTTGGTCGACAAAGTGCCGTCAGACTATTGGGTAATGTTCAAACCCAACAGCGACGAGGCCTTCCCCTGGCTACCCATTATCCTGGGCTACCCCGTCATGGGCGTCTGGTTCTGGTGTACTGACCAGAGTATGGTACAGCCCGTGCTGGCAGCCAAAGACCTGCGCGAAGGACAGCTGGGCACAAACTTCACAGGTTGGCTGAAAATTCTGGATGTAGCACTTTATATCCTGCCTGGCATCATCTGCTTTGCACTGTTCGGCGACACTTTGAAGAATCCTGACGAGGCCTACCTGACGATGGTCGAGAACCTGTTCCCCATCGGTATGGTCGGACTGGTATTCGCCGTACTCACGGCCTGTCTGGTCAGCACCATTGGTTCTGCGTTGAATGCCTTGTCGACGGTATTCACCATGGACATCTATGTCAAGCGTTTCAATCCCAATGCCTCGCAGCACCGTATCAACTACGTGGGACGCATCGTAACGGTCATTGGTGCTGTACTGGCCATCGTGCTTACTGTGGCCATCGATGCCATCAAGGGGCTCAACCTCTTCAACGTTTTCCAGTCAGTACTCAGCTTCATCGCCCCACCAATGGCTGCCGTCTTCGTGCTTGGCATTTTCTGGAAGAAGGCCACCACACGCGCTGCCAACTTCGCACTCACCATTGGCACAGCCTTCTGTCTGCTTGTCGGTGTGCTCTACCTGTGGCCGCCAGAGTGGTTGTCATTCCCGTGGCCTCACTTCATGCTGTTGTCATTCTACCTCTTTGTCATTCTTGCCGTCTCGATGGCTGTTATTTCTCTGACAGACAAAGACAAGACTGAATACAAGATTCCTGCTCCCGTCAAGGAGGGCTATTCCAAACTGGCCACCAGTCTATGGATAGCCTTGGCTATAGTCATGGTTTGCTTGTATATCTTCTTCAATTAAATAAGTATATCTCCTTTCATTAAATAAAAGTAGCGGGGTGAAAATGTTCACCCCGCCATTCTTATCAGACGACCTCAATACCTTGCTCCTCGCAAAGTTTCAGGCTCATTTCCTTCAGCTTGAACTTCTGAATCTTTCCACTTCCCGTCAGCGGGAACTGGTCGATGAAGAAGACATACTTGGGAATCTTGTAGCGGGCTATCTTGCCACGACAGAACAGCTGCACGTCTTCAGGAGTCATCTTGACGCCCTCCTCAAGGATGATGAATGCACCAACAGCCTCACCGTATTTCTTGGAAGGAACGGCAGCTACCTGTACGTCGCGGATGCCAGGCATGTGGTAGAGGAACTCTTCAATCTCACGTGGATAGATGTTTTCGCCACCACGGATAATCATGTCCTTGATACGTCCAGTAATCTTATAGAAGCCCTGTTCATCCTTCACGCCCAGGTCACCAGAGTGCAGATAGCCGTTCTTGTCGATGACCTCTGCCGTTGCCTCAGGGTTCTTGTAGTAACCCTTCATCACGTTGAAACCCTTACAGCACATTTCACCCTGAACACCAACGGGACACTCCTCGCCAGTCTCTGGGTCTAGCACTTTTACATCGACAAAGGGGAAGTCACGTCCCACCGTTGTGCAACGCTGTTCGAAGGTATCGTTCAGACAGGTCTGCGTCATACCTGGTGACGACTCCGTGAGGCCATAGACGCTGGTAATGGTCATATACATCTTCTCGCTGACCTGCTTCATCAGCTCTATCGGACAGAGTGAGCCTGCCATGATACCGGTACGCAGACAAGTGAGGTCGAACATTGAGAACATAGGATGGTTCAGTTCGGCAATAAACATGGTGGGTACACCATAGACAGCCGTACACCTCTCTTTATGTATAGAGGCCAGCACCACCAGCGGATCGAACTTCTCGACCATCACCTCGGTACAGCCGTGTGTCAGACAGTTCATCGTAGCCAACACCACACCAAAGCAGTGGAACAGAGGCACGCAGACACAAAGCTTGTCGTCCTGCGTAAAGCCCATGTTCTCGCCTGTAAAGTAACCATCGTTCGCAATACCGAAATGGGTCAGCATCACACCCTTGGGGAAGCCCGTCGTACCCGAAGTGTACTGCATGTTGCACACATCGTAGCAACTCACATTCTTCTTCATCTCGTTGAGCGTCTCGTCCTCGATGTTCTGTCCAAGGAGCAACAGCTCAGCCGTATTGTACATGCCACGATACTTCTCCATGCCGATGTAAACCACATTCTTCAGATAAGGGAAGCGTTCGCTGTTCAGATGACCTCGTTCGCAGGTCTTCAGCTCGGGCAGCATGGTGTAGGTCATATCGACATAGTTACAGTCCCAGGTGCCATCTGTGATGCAGAGCACTTCCATATCGGAGTCCTTGCACAGATACTCCAGTTCGTTCTGCTTGTAGTTGGTGTTCACCGTAACAAGCACGGCACCAATCTTGGCCGTTGCATATAGGAAGGTGAGCCAGTCGGGCACATTCGTCGCCCATATGCCGACGTTCGAGCCTTTCTTCACACCAATGGATATCAAACCCTTGGCCAGATTATCGACGCGTTCGTTGAACTTGCTCCAAGTGAAGCGCAGGTCACGATCGGAATACACGATATATTCTTTGTCGGGGGTTGTCTCAGCCCAATGCTCCAGCCACTGTCCAAGCGTCCGCTCATGGAGCTTATAACCAGCACTTCCAGTCTCAGCCGGATAGGTCCTGTCTGGCAATGGTCTGCCTGCCATATCTAATCTTACATTACTCATGTTAAATTTTTCGTTATGACGTTATATCGTTATCACGTAATAATGTTAGAACGGGATATAAACCACAGCCAGAATCTTTGCCGACTTGCCTGGGGCGCCATGAACGTGGTGCTTCACAATGCTGTCGTAGAATATAGAGTCACCCTCAAAAAGCGTATAGGTTTCCTTGCCATAGACAATCTCCACCTCACCCTGCATCACATAGATGAACTCCTCACCCTCATGGGCAGAGAGTTGGAACTCAGGACTGTCCTCAGGATTAATATCAATGACGAACGGCTCCATGTGACGACCGGCTTTCTGCTGAGCCAAGGGGTGATACTCCATGTGCTTGCGGGCATCGGTAGCACCATTCGAGAAGCTGATACTGCTCTCAAGCTCACGTTCTGCAGCACGGCACACGACTGGTCCCAGAGCATCGTTGTCATCCATAAATGTACCCAGCCGTACACCAAGTGCACGGGCTATCTTGATCAGCGGGCCTAACGAAGGCAGGTTCTGATCATTCTCAATACTGACAATCTGTTCAACTGAGAGTCCACTGCGTTCTGCTATTTCCTCGATACTGAGGTTTTTCGACTCACGGAGTCCCTTGATTTTCAATCCTACAATACTGTGACTACTGGGCATAATACTAACGTTTATAAATCTGTTTTTGTTTTTGAAGTTGCAAAACTACTAATTTTAAGCCAAATATCGGCAAGTGTTTGCGAAAATTAACATAAGGAAGGGACAAAAAAGCCTATCAAGCGTCTTTTTTTTATAATAATAAGAAAAATATGAATAAGTATTTCGTAATATGTTTAGTTTGTTGCTGTGTCACAACGATGCGCAGCACGGCACAAGGACTCACCGATATGAGCCACAGTAAGCAAGCCCAAATGCAGAACCTGCCATTAGGAGCGACCCGATGGACGGGCGGTTTCTGGGGCGACCGTTTCCAGATGCTATCTACTACGGGTATTTGGGATATGTGGGATACATGGAACACACCATGGGAGACGCTTGATGCCGATGGCAAGCATGGCAGTAACGGTTTCCGCAACTTCGAGGTGGCTGCAGGTACAGTAAAAGGCAAGCACCACGGCCCTCCCTTCCACGATGGTGACATGTACAAGTGGCTCGAGGCCTGTGCTGCTGTCTATGTCATCACCAAGGACCCGAAGGTGGATGCCTTGATGGACAAGTTCATCGAACAGGTGGCCCTGGCTCAGCGTGCTGACGGCTATATCCACACGCCAGTGGTTATCTCTGAACGCAACCAAGGTATTGACTCACATGCAGCCGGAGAGAATGCTGCAGGCATCGAGATAGGAAAAGATCAGAAACACGCCTTCGCCTCGCGTCTGAACTTCGAGACCTACAATCTTGGTCACCTGATGACAGCTGGTATCATCCACAAGCGTGCCACAGGTAAGACCACTCTCTTCGACTGTGGCAAGAAGGCCGCTGACTTCCTCTACAACTTCCTGACCAACGATGCTGCCGAGCTCTCACGCAATGCCATCTGTCCCAGCCATTATATGGGTGCTGCAGAGATGTATCGCGAGACTGGCGACGAGAAGTACCTGACGCTGGCCAAGGGGCTTATTGCCATCCGCGACAGTGTGACCAATGGCGAGGACCATAACCAGGACCGCCACAAGTTCCGCGACCAATACGAAGCTATGGGTCATGCCGTCCGTGCCAACTATCTCTATGCAGGTGTCGCCGACCTCTATGCCGAGACTGGCGAGGCCCAACTGCTGAAGAACCTGACGGCCATCTGGGACGACATCGTGAATCATAAGATATACATCATGGGTGGCTGCGGAGCACTCTACGACGGCGTCAGTCCTGACGGAACGACATACGACCAGCCCAGCATTCAGCAGATTCACCAGGCCTACGGTCGCCAGTTCCAATTGCCACAGGAAGCTGCCCACAACGAGATATGTGCCCAGATCGGTATGATGCTCTATTCTTGGCGCATGTTCCAGACCACTGTCGACCCCAAATACATCGACAACATCGAGAACGAGCTCTATAACGGTATCCTCAGCGGTATCTCGTTGGATGGCAAGGACTTCTTCTATACCGAGGCCCTGCGTCGTACCAAGGAGTTCCCCTACGTGATGCGCTGGCCCAAGCACCGTCAGCATTACATTTCGTGCTTCTGCTGTCCACCGAACACCCTGCGGACGCTCTGCGAAGCCCAGGAGTATGCCTACAGCATCAAGGGAGACACCTTATGGGTGAACCTTTACGGTCAGAACAATCTGAATACCAAAGACTTGGAGATAGAGCAGGAGACTAACTATCCTTGGGATGGACACATCAAACTGACCATCAAACGTGCCAAAACCCTGAAGAGCATCCGCATGCACATCCCAGGCTGGAGCACCGATATGCAGCTGAAGCTGAACGGTGAACCCATCCTGGCAGAAGACCTGCGCCAACCCCGTAAGTGGAAGAAGGGCGACGTCATCGAGCTCGACCTGACCATGAAGGCCCGACTGATAGAAGCCAATCCGCTGGTGGAAGAGGCCAAAAACCAGATTGCCATCATGCGCGGACCTATCGTCTATTGCCTTGAAGGTCAGGACATCGAGGGCGGCTATCGTATCAACGATATCGCCATTCCTGCCGACGTTGTGTTCACGGAGAAACCGATGACCATCAGTGGTCATCAGATGGTTGCCCTCGAGGCCGACGTGCCAGTGGTCGGCCAGGGTATGTGGCGCAGTGACGAACTCTACCGCGAATTGCGTCCTACGCCAAAAGCTAACAGCCAAAAGCAAACAGTCAAAATCCGCCTTATTCCCTACTATGCCTGGGACAATCGCGGCATTCAGGACATGAGTCTCTGGCTTCCCTTCGCTTATCGTTAAAACAGACTTCACGCCATGATTTTCTATTTCTCAGGAACAGGCAATACCAAGTGGATAGCAGAGCAGATAGCCCTTGCTACAGGCGATGAACTGACAAACATCGCCGATGAGCTTCAGCATCAGCAGTTCAGCTACCAGCTAAAAGACGGTGAGCGACTGGGGTTCTGCTTCCCCACGCACGGCTGGCAGCCTCCAAGAATCGTTCGCGAATTCATTCGTCGTGCTACATTCCATACCACCCCTGACACCTTTATCTGGGCCATGACCACTTGTGGTGACAGCACTGGAAAGACGATGGACATCCTGAACCGCGAGCTGGCCAGAAAGGGACTGAAGGCCGATACCCTGTTCTCCGTCATCATGCCAGAGAGCTATGTTTGTCTGCCTTTCATGTACACCGATTCGGAGGAACGGGAGGCAGAGAAGATTGAACAGGCCCGTCGTCAGACAGAACACATGGCCCGTATCATCAAAGACCGCCAAGGTGGCATCGAGGAACTGGAACAAGGCGTCACCCCTCGCCTCTTCTCCTATGTCATCGGCCAGTATTTTAACAAACACATGATTACCGACAAGAAGTTCACCGTCGATGCAGACCGTTGTACGCATTGTGGCAAATGCCAGCGGATATGCCCTGTCGACAATATAGCAGGTACACCGCCCGAGTGGCTTCACAACGGACGGTGCACCTGCTGTCTTGCTTGCTATCATTATTGTCCTGAGCATGCCATCAACTATGGCAGCATCACCCGGAAACGCGACCAATATTACTTCGGCCGACGCGAACAAATCAGTAAACGCGAGGACCGAAAATAGTCGTACCGATACGAACCATCGTACTACCCTCCTCTACGGCCAGCAGATAGTCGTGGCTCATGCCCCATGAGCGTTCGCAGAAGGCAGCGTCATCAGCAAAATATTTGGCCTTGACTTCATCAAAGAGCGACTTTGCCAACTGGAACTCAGAACGTATCTGATTCTCGTTGTCCACATACGATGCCATCATCATCAGTCCGCAGATGCGCACATGCTTCAACTCACGCCATTCGCCACCCTCCAACAATTCTCGAAGGGCATCGGGAGCCAAACCGTATTTGGTCTCTTCCTCTGCAATATGAATTTCAAGCAGCACGTCGATAACACGCTCACACTTAGCCGCTTGCTTGTCGATTTCGCGCAAAAGCTTTAACGAGTCTACAGCTTCTATCATGGTCACGTAAGGGGCGATATACTTCACCTTGTTGGTCTGCAGATGACCAATGAAATGCCACTGGATATCCCGGGGCAGCGTCTCATGCTTCTGACGCAGTTCCTGCTCGTGGCTCTCACCAAAAATACGCTGACCTTCGGCATAGGCCGCCTCGATATATTCGTTGGGGTGATACTTGCTGATAGCCACCAGACGCACACCTTCCGGCAAGTGCCTCAGCACCTCACGCAGATTTCCCTTAACGTCGTACATACGTTAAACTTGAACGTTATTCCACCTCGGGTTTATCGTTTTGTGTGCTCTTGGCATACTCGAAGACATCCATGAGCGTCGTCTCGTTGACCGAGGCAATAACGTAGTCAACCATCGTCGTACCCATCACACTCTCAATGTTACCAACAGCACCCTTCAGCGTTCCTGCCTGTACCAGGTAGTACACGTTTGAACGCTTCTCCTTCTCCGTCTTCTCGTCGATGGTGATAAACTGGAGCTTTGTCTTATACCAACGATCGGCCAACTCGTCGTCACTGAAGAAAATTTCCTTATACGATGCCTTGTTGATATTCTCAATAGTAAACTCGCCACTGATATAGCTCGACATCTCTTCCATGATGCGGCTCTCTGCCTCTGTAAACGACAGGGCATCAACGACATACGACTCCTTTACTTTCTTCTGCAAGCCGTCCTCCATGACTTTCTCGTAGGCAATCTTGCACTCAAACCAAACTGCTGTTCTTGATCTCATATTCTTTTTTGTATTTTTACATTGTTACATTATCACTTCTTCTCCGGCAACTGGACGCCCAGATGCTTATCAAGCCCCAACTCTTTCTTCTTCTGGTTGGTGATGCGCTCAATAATCTCGGTGGCAATGAGCTGTGAACGTTCAGGCGACAAACCGGCATCCGACCCCAGGTCACTCTGTACCTTCATCAGTTCATTGATAGTCGTCTCGCTCTCTGCCAGGAACTTCTTCTCAGAAGAGTTCATATACTGCTTATTGTATATCTTAGAGAGGATGCGGTCTGCCTCTTTCTCATATTTCTTACGGAATATCTGCTCAGCCTTAGCCTCGAAGTCACGCTGCGTGGCCTCGTCGACCACCAACGAGTCACCATCGCTGGTCACGCCAAGCTCCTCAGGGTCAAAACCATCATCCAGCAGGTCGTCAGTAGCCGTACGCGGAGCAGGTTTCACAAACTCCACGGGTTCTGTCTCTGGGAACAGCTCGAAATAAATGCCAATGCACAACAGGGCAATGACGAGGGCAGCCACAAAGGTGACGGCCGAGCGGATGCTGCTACGAACCGTCGTAATAGCTTTCTGCATGTCTGTCAGTGTATTAAAACGGTCTTCCGGCGATTCACTGACAGCTTTCTTAATAGCCTTCCGATAGGCAATGGGCAGATCGGCATGATCGAACAATGACTGTAGAAAACGGCCAATGCTGTAGACGTCGCAACGATCGTCGATGGTACCATGATCCAACACCTCGGGGGCTACATACTGCGCATCGTCGCCATAGAACTCACGCTGGTCGTTCATCCCCAGATAGAAGGATCCATGCGACAGCAACAGGGCGCTGTTGTCACCCTTGCGGGCAAACACGGTCTTGGGCGAATAGCATACATGCCTGATACCCTGCTGGTGCAGATATTCCGTGATGTCCACCAGCGAATTGAACAAGTTGTCTATAAAGCCCTTCTCGGCCACGATGGCAGGATTGTCCGCCAGCAGCTGTTCGAAGGTTTGGTAGTTGCCCAACTCCAGCTGCAGCTGCCTGACCTCACCGTTCTCCTCTACAGGCGTAAAGTGTATCTGACGGTTATTAGCCAGCGTTTTGTTTTTCTCACACTCCTCCTGAAGACCCTTCGAGAAAGCGATGTTCCCATTCAGTTCCGGTGTAATGTCCACCATTCCACGCCATTTACCGTCAACCTGTTCACGATAATAGCCACCGACAGGCTGGCGCATCTTATGCTGCTTGCCTTCGTTTCTGGCTGCCAATAATTCTTCGTAATTCATACTTTTATTCCGTTTTGATGCGCAAAAGTACTAAATAATTATGAATTAGAAATTAGAAATTAGGAATTATTTCATGGCGGATGCAAATTTTTCACTTTTCACTATTCACTTTTCACTTTTTATTTGTAATTTTGCACCCGATTTACGTAAATTAGACAACAATGCCAGAAATTTCAGTACGCGGACTGGAGATGCCCGAGTCACCTATCAGGAAACTCGCTCCTCTTGCCGTAGCCGCCAAGAAACGCGGTACCAAGGTTTATCACCTGAACATTGGTCAGCCCGACCTGCCCACACCTCAGGTGGCTCTCAATGCCCTTAAGACCATCGACCGGCAAATTCTTGAGTATTCACCCTCACAGGGCTATCAAAGCTACCGTGAGAAACTGGTCGACTATTACGCGAAATATAATATTAATGTGTCGGCCGACGATATCATCATCACCAGCGGAGGCTCCGAGGCAGTGCTCTTTGCCTTCCTCTCGTGTCTGAATCCTGGCGACGAGATCATCGTGCCCGAGCCTGCCTACGCCAACTACATGGCCTTTGCCATCTCGGCAGGGGCGAAGATCCGTACCATTGCCACCACCATTGACGAAGGTTTTTCGCTGCCAAAGGTCGAGAAGTTCGAGGAGCTCATCAACGACCGCACCCGCGCCATCATGATCTGCAACCCCAACAACCCGACGGGCTACCTCTACACACGCCGCGAGATGAACCAGATTCGCGACCTGGTGAAGAAGTACGACCTGTATCTCTTCTCCGACGAGGTCTATCGCGAATACATCTATACCGGTTCCCCCTATATCTCTGCCTGCCATCTGGAAGGTATCGAGCAGAACGTCATTCTCATCGACTCCGTGTCGAAGCGCTACTCTGAGTGCGGCATCCGCATCGGAGCCCTCATCACGAAGAATGCCGAGGTGCGCCGTGCCGTGATGAAGTTCTGTCAGGCCCGTCTCTCTCCGCCCCTCATCGGACAGATTGTGGCCGAGGCTTCACTCGACACCCCTGAGGACTATCTGCGCGACGTCTACGACGAGTACGTCGAGCGCCGCAAGTGCTTGATTGACGGACTGAACCGCATTCCCGGTGTCTACAGTCCCATCCCCATGGGAGCCTTCTATACCGTGGCCAAGCTGCCTGTCGACGATGCCGAGCGTTTCTGCCGCTGGTGCCTGGCCGAGTTCGATTACGAGGGCGAGACGGTCATGATGGCTCCCGCCGCCGGATTCTACACCACCCCCGGTGCCGGCATCAATCAGGTGCGCATTGCCTATGTCTTGAAGAAGAAAGACCTGGAGCGTGCCCTCATCGTCTTGAAGAAAGCCCTCGAGGCCTACCCGGGGAAGATTAAAGATTAAAGATGAAAGATTAAAGATGAAAGATTAAGATTAAAAGATTAAGATTAAAAGATTAAAAAGATTTAAGAATTGAATCTTCCGCTATTCATAGCCCGTAAGTTCTACGGCACAGGCAGCGGCCGACGCGCCGTCAGCCGACCAGCCATCCGTATTGCCACCATCGGCGTGGCCATCGGACTGGCAGTCATGATCGTCACCGTTGCGGTGGTGTTTGGCTTCAAACACACCATCCGTGACAAGGCTGTGGGCTTTGGCAGTCATATTCAGATTCAAAGCTACAAGACACAGCAGACGCCAACACCCTCACCCCTCTGCTTCAGCGACTCACTCATGCGCCAGCTGCGCAAGGCACCAGGTGTCAGCCGTGTGGCACGCTACTCGTCCATACAAGGCATCCTGAAGACCGACAACGACTTCCTCGGCGTTGTCCTCAAAGGCATCGGCAGCGACTACGACCTCACGTTCCTCAACGAACATCTCGTAGAGGGTGACATGCCGCAGTTCACCGATGGCCCGTCCGACTATCCCCTGCTCGTCTCGCGCCTCATGGCCGACCAGCTGCGGCTGAAGGCCGGCGACCGCCTCTTTGCCTATTTCCTTGGCGACGACCTCCGTGCCCGCCGCTTCACGGTGCGAGGCATCTATCAGACCAATATGACACAGTTCGACCAGTCGCTCTGCTTCACCGACCTCTCCGTTCCCGTCAGGCTGAACGGCTGGCAGCAAGACCAGTCGAGCGGTGTGGAGGTGACAGTCAGCGACTTCGCACAGCTGGACGCTACAGCCAACTGGGTCGTCAACAACGTCAACCGCAGGCTCGACAAATATGGCGAGACCTTTACCTCGCAGACCATCTACGAAGCCCATCCCCACATCTTCTCGTGGCTCTCGCTGCTCGATATCAACGTGTGGATCATCCTCGCGCTCATGGTCTGTGTGGCAGGCATCACCATGATCAGCGGACTGCTCATCATCATCCTCGAGCGCACCCAGACCATCGGCATCCTCAAAGCTCTGGGCATGCGCAACGCGGGCGTCCGCCACACCTTCCTGTGGTTTGCCGTCTTCATCATCGGTCGCGGACTGCTCTGGGGCGACATCATCGGCATCGGTCTCGTCGTGCTGCAACAGCAGTCGGGCATCGTCCGCCTCGACCCCGCCAGCTACTACGTCGACACGGCACCCGTAGAGCTCAACCTCCCCCTCATAGCCCTGCTCAACGTTGCCACGCTCCTCGTCTGCCTCTTCGTACTCATTGCCCCCAGCTTCCTCATCTCCCACATCCATCCCGCACGCTCCATGCGCTACGAGTAACTACAACCGTATGCCGACAGTGCCCATAAACCAACGTCCCTGCTGCGGAATGAGATTGGTGTTCATGCCGCTGCGGTAGTAACGGGTGTTGAGCAGGTTGTGGACGTCAAGTCCCAGGGTGACAGGTCCTATGGTGTATTGTCCTCCCACGTTGACGATGGCACGTGCAGACATATCCTTTTGCATAATGACGTTCTGAATGTACTCGAATGCCTTGCTGGTGTATTCCTGTCCTAGTTCCTGGTTTCCCTGTTTTAAAGCTTCCTCAGCAGCCTGCAGGTAACCATAGCCCTGTATGAGTTTCACAAGGTCGGTATTATAGGATGTCTGGCGGCTTTCGAACAACAAGTGGCCGTGCAGTCGGAGGCGCTTGCTGGCCTGCCAGCCAACAATCAGATTGCCTCGCACGGCAGGCGTATTATTGTTGGCATCGATGTCGACAGGAAAGAGACCATTGAATTCTTCGGATATTTCGAGACCCATCATGTTCGACTTGAAGGTATGCGTCCAGGTGACGTTAGCGTTCAGTGACAACTGACGTAACGGTTCGTAGCTGGCCATCAGCTCCACACCGCAAGTCTGGTTCTTACTGACGTTCTGGTAGTCTAAGATGTGCGTCATGATCAGATCGTTGGCACGGTTGTAGAAACCGTTCACTTCTAAGTTGAGACCACGTACCCAATTGGTGCCGGCAAACGACAGCTGGAGCGAGTGAACACGCTCTGGTGACAGCGTGCCGGCATCGTCGGCCTGTCCTCCGCCCATTAAGGTTGCCAAAAGATTAGCTTTGCGGTAGATGTAGGGCGCATCGACAAACGACTTGGAATAGCTGAGACGCATGCTCCACTTAGGACGCAGCAGGATGAGTGCCACGCGAGGCGAGAACTCGTTGACACGTGAGTCGTCATATCGGTTCTTATAATCGTAGCGCAGACCGGCATTCAAGATAAGCGACCGCCACTGATGTTTCAGCTGCAGATAGACATCGCCACTGTTCTCGCTGCCCTTTCCGGCATTGCGCAACATGGGGTCTTCAATGAAGGTCTGTTCAAAGTCGTAGCCAATCTGGTAGCGTATGTCATCGAGCTGAAAATGCCCGTACTCGGCACCAAAGCCAACGTTGCCCTTGTGGTTATCACCAAAGGCATAACTGTAGCTGCCCTTGAGTTGGAAACCGTAGTCCTGCTCCTGTCCGTTGACATAGCGTGATATGCCGCCATACTTGGCAAACACCTGGGAGACGTCATCGGGCAGTCCTATGGCCATACCTAATGTGGGCATCGGCTCATCATTAATGACCTGATAGCGCGTCAGGTCTGACTTGTCGTAGGTGACGGCGGCTTTCATCGAAAATTTATCATTGAGCATTGACCATTGATAACTCAGGTCGGCATGTTGAGAAGCAGTGCTGAATCCTGGTTTCAAACCATTATAAGTGCGGTAGCGGTCGTAGTCGTAGCTGAGGGCCAGAGATGTCATTGTGAATGGTGCCACCACCTGTGAGAAATGGGTGTCATAGAGGAATTGTAGCCCTTTCCAACCCAGTTGCAGACCGAAGTCGTAGGTGGGGCGTGTACCGATGCGTCCAATGCGAACATCATCTACAGGCATGGCGAATGGACTCTCTCCTTTGCGTTCGTCAGTAACATTGCGCCGTTCTCCACTGCTGTGATAGACGCTGCCCCACACAAGCATATCGAGGTCGAAGTAGCGTTTGCCGAAGACGGCGTCGGCCTTTACCTGGCCATGGTTGCCGGCAGAAGCCTTGGCCTGCAGGCCATCCACATCGGCACCATGTTTGGTGATGATATTTACAACTGCAGTCAGTGCCACACCACCATAGAGCGACGATGCCGGACCGCGCAGCACCTCTATTTGTTTCACCTTCTCAAGGGAGATGCTGAAGTCGGGTGCTGCGGTGTTTGTGGCATAGCTGTTCAGACGGTGACCGTTGAGCATAATGAGTATCTTCTCCTGCGTATTGCTGTAGATACCACGCATGGCGATATTAATGTCGTCATCACAGTCGATGATGTTCATGCCCGGCACAAAGGCTGCCAGCACTTCCTGCAGGTTTCGTCCGCCGCAATCGTGAATCATCTGTTCGGTGATAAGTGTCGTGGGCACCGGCACCTCAGCCAGACTCTCTGCCTGACTGGAGGCGGTGGTGATAGTGGTAGTCATGCCGGCCTTGATGTCATTTACTATATCGGCAAAGGTGGCCGGATCACTGGCAGACGGTGTGTAGTAAGGATTCTCCTGAAGCATCATCGTGGCATACTGCTGGGTATGCTCTGTGTCGAACCGTGCCAAATAGCTAAGGGCGATGAGTCGGAGTGCATTCTGGCGCAGATTACCATGAAAACCAGCAAGGTCGAGCAACAATGAATCGCGAGCCTGATCAATGCGGCCTATACGGTAGTCGTTCTCAGCCTGAGCAAGTTTCTCGCGCATGCGGCTCTCGCTCTGCGCCACTGCGGGGCTAGCGAGAAATAAGAAATGAAAAATGAAAAACGCTGCACACAGCATCGCTCTCCAAAACCATTCAACTGTTGTCCTTTCTTTCATAGTCAATGTTCAACGTGTTTGGTAAGGTAATCATAAACTCTGTGTATTCGTCCTTAACAGACTGGACACTGATGTCTCCACCGTGGTTCTGAATGATCTCACGACTCAGGTACAGGCCTACACCTGCTGCCTCGCCGGTGGTCTTGGTGGTGAAGAACGGGTCGAATATCTTACTGAGAATCTTCTCTTCGATACCAATACCGTTGTCTCGTATCTTCAGAACGTATTTTCCATCTGTCACGGTGGCTGTGAGAGAAACTTCCGGAGTGTATTGCTGCCTTTGTGCCTTTTTCACCACAGCATAGACGGCATTGCCTAACAGACTCATCACGGTCTTGCTAAGCATGTCGGGATTGCCGTGCAGTGGCATCGCATCTGAAGGCAGTACGAAAGAGGTGTTAATACAATGCTGGGCAATGTCCTCAGAAAAGTATTTGGCGAGCATTTCCTTGTCTTGCTGAAGCACAGGCAGCAGGTCCATATCGACGTAGCCTCCCGTGCGGTCTTTCAGCATTTCTTCCATAGCCTTAAGCGTGCGGGTGGTGTTCTGTCCGTACTGGTTCACACTCTGCAGGTTATTCGACAGCATGTCGAGCACATCCAGGGTATCCTCATAGTCATCAGCACTGAAGCTGTCCTTATTGTTGTCGACATTCTCCTTGAGATCCTTCAGCAGGTCGTTTGACATCTTCGAGAAGTTGATAATATAGTTCATCGGGTTGAGGATGCGGTCGATGAGACCCTCGGTCAGCTTACCCACCGAGGCCATCTTCTCCTGACGGATCAGCTCATGCTGGGCATTGCGAAGGTCAGCGGTACGTTCCTCAACAATGCGCTCCAGTTTGATCTTGTCACGTTGCAGTCGCTTCAGACGGTAACGGAAAAGCTGCCAGACAATATAGGCAAGAAGGATGAAGTAGAGCACCACCATATACCAGCGCATGTACAGGGGATAGGCGATGCTGAAATCAACTGAGACTACTTCCGACAGTTCGCCGTTGGCTAACTGGGCTTGCACGCTGAGGGTAAACGAGCCAGACGGCAGGTTCAGGAACTCCACATCCTGTTTCTCAGTCCATACACTCCACTGATTGCTGTTCAGCCGGTAACGGTACAGTGTCTTGCCAGAAAGAGGTGCATAGTCTAGGGCATAGTAGAAATGCAGATTTCCCTCGTCGCTACCCAACTTCGGCAACTTATCAGGCATCGTACCATAACCTCCCCACAGCACGCTGTCGCCGCTCATAATGATGCTGCGGAAGCGCAATGTGCGGCAATCGGAAAGTTTAGCGAGCTGTTTCTTGCCGGCATCAATGACAGCAAGCACCTCATCACCACCAATCCATATTTGGTCGCCATGCTGGTATTGAGCCTTTATCTCGATGCCACCAAGCGGCTTAAGCAGATAGTCAGGCAGGTCAGTAACCGATTCTTTTTCCTGACCGGGGTCTGTACCTTCGGTCTTACCGTGAACATTCTTAAGGAAAAGACGGCCACCAGCGTCCTTCCGAATGTCCGTAACCAACTGTAAGTCACTGGCTTTTGTACGCTGACAAAAGTCGGACTGATAGAGCCACACACCGTCAGGCTCGCCAGCATATACCTTGTCGCCATCTACCAGCATAGCTGTGGTGGCATAGGACGTGAGACGGCTGACACTGCCACTTGGGGCTATTCTGTAGATGCCACTGGAGGTGGCGGCAAGCAAATTGCTACCACTGTGACATAGCTTCCAACAGATGTTTTTGATGTCGGGGATTTGATGGAGTTTCCGTGCACTGACACTGTAAAGACCATTGGTGCTGCCAACATAGACCTGTCCATTGAATGCGGTGATGGCATTAACCTCTCCCGCAAGCCCGTCTTTGGTCAAGAGGTAACTGTAGACCGATGGTATTTCTAGGGCAAATATTCCATGGGCTGTGGCTCCCCAGAGCATGCTGTGACCGTCGTAAGCTACGTACGCTACCTGATTAGAGCATAAGCCGTTGACCTCAGTAATCGTGTAGAGTTCGCGTCCTTGATTATCAGTAATAATCAGTCCGTTGTTTCTCTTTACCTTAACCTGAAGACCTTCGTTTATCTGTTCCGTTTGGGTAATATCGTCCAGAATGGTAATTTCTGCATTAGCTGTCAGTGCCTCCACCGACACCACCTCCGAATCTACTCCAGGCTGGATATTAGCATTCGTTCGTTTTGCCAGCTTGATGGTCGGTATGCTTTCGCCTGTTGTTTCTTCCACATGATATATGTTATTATCGCTAGATACAAACTGCAACTTCCCGCTATCCTCAAAGATTTCCATTACCTCGCCTTCAAATATGCCCAGCCCTATCTGTCGCATAAACAGTTTTCCATTGGCTCGTCGCTCGAGACGGGCAAAGAAGTTAAAACCTCCTACCCATACTACGTCCTTGCTGTCCCGATACACAACAGTTACACGGCTGATATCGGGGGTGTATAACATACGCCACTGGGCACGGTCGTAGTAGAGCAAGCCTTCGAAATTGGCAACATACACCGTGCCGTCCTTATCAGTCTCAATGTCGTAGCAACGGTTATGTCCACCGTATTCCGCTGCTGTGAAATTGCGGATAAGGGGAAGGCCTTGGGCCCCTGCAGGGCTAGTGAAAAGTGAAAAGTGAAGAGTGAGAAGTGTCACGCTCAGCAACACTCTCCTGAATATTCCTTTGATACTGTTAATTGTCATCATAGCGGTAGCAAAAACTCTTGACTCTTAACTTTTAACTCTTAATTCTTAACTTCCCTATAGGGAATGCCCTTCCCTACATAGTAGTTCCATTCTTCCCTTGTCAGATTGCGCTTCACGTTCTTACGTAAGCGTTGGGCTATCTTTGGCAATGATATAAGATATTCCGTGACAGTGCCGTTATGTTCGCCTGTCCAGATGTAGTTCTTGTCAGTGGTGAACACGAAGTCATTGAGCCAGCTGCCCGACTGGAATAGCGTAATGGGCTTGATCTGCTGATCGCCAGTCATCCAAAAGAGCAGTTTGCCATCGTAACTGGACGAATAGAGCCGTTTCCCGTCAAACTTTAGCTTTGTGATCTGTGAGAGGTGACCTACAAGCTTATTCTTCTTGCCATGACTGTCTATCAGCCAGATGGTACCATCGTACATGCCGTAAGCCGCCAGGTGCTCGTTCTTGCTGCTGGCAAAGGCTGAGACTTGGCCGGCCACTCCCGTTTTCTCGTTTGTCATATCGTCAAGGCTGCTAACCAAGTGCATGCCGCCACGATTGTCGAAAAGCAGAGGTTTGTAGTCGCGTCGGCCACTATACATGACGCGAAAAGGCAGACGGCGTGCACCCAGGATTTTGTCGGTGGCTATATCGAGAAGCGCTATGCTGTTCTGGCCAATGATGAGCAGTTGCTTGCCGTCGTTCATATATTGCAGGCAGAATGGCTTGTCGACATCGGCAACCGTGATAACGCGGATCCTGTTGCCATCATTGACGATCACATGTCCGGTACTGCTGAGGGCATAGCGCTTTCCGCCCTTGGAAGCATATACGTCTCGGAAGCAGTATTGCTTGTCGTTCACGAGTGGGGTTGTGGTAAGACGGTCGCCCAACATTTTGTGAGCGAAAAACTCTCCGTAGGTGCTCACCGTCAACAAACCGCCACCCTTCGGAAGCATGTCGATGCGCGAAATGCTGCCATTATGACTGCTCCAGCTGCGACGGCTGCCTGCCGACTGCGTCAGGGCTTGGAAAACGGCCGGATTGAAGAGCTCACCGCCATAGTCGCTGGTGTAAAGGTAAGATGCATAGGCCAACAGATTGCCCAGTTCGGTGTCTCCGGCCTGATAGATGGAGTAAGACTGCGAGCCGAGGGTACGTCCCAAAGAGATATAGTTTAGCGTATCAGCAACTAACTTGGCGTGTTCGGCCTGTCGGCGCTGCTTGTCAGCTTCATTGCGCTGGTTCTCGGCCATCTGGTAGGCAGACATAGCCTCGGAAGCAGACATTTCCGCTATACCCTGTGCTTTAATGGCTTTCTGCCGTTCTGCTTCTGACAGGAGCGTCATTTCCTGGGCAATCTCTGACTGGCGGATAGCCTCCTGACTGCGTTCCTCAGAGAGTGTCTGCTGCCCGTAAGCAATCTGTTCCATCTGTTTGCTCACACGCCGGTCTACTGCCGAACGCTGTTCTTGTTCGCGCAGCACACTTAGTTGGGACTCTAACTCACTGATACGTTCACGGTCACTGAGGTGCGAGTAAAATCCCATTGCCACCGATGAAAGCAGTAGAACGCCCAATACTCCTATAACGACCCCCTGTTTATTCATCTATTATTTATAGCCTCTTAATCACAAGCATCGTGATATCGTCACTCTGTTCAGCATTGCCAACAAATTCCTTGATGCCATCTTTGACAGCTTCGACAATCTGCTGACTGGAACTGTTTGTATGCTGACGAAGGATGTTGTCCAGTCGTTCATTACCAAATTCATTATATTCGACATCTTCAGCTTCTGTCACACCGTCGGTAAACATCACCAGGGTATCACCCTGTTCCAGCTGAAGGGTGTTCTCTTGGTACTCAAAGCCGTCGCAAATGCCCAAAATCGTGTTTTTCGACAGAGGTAATTCGACGACGGTGCCATCCTGTCGCAATAAGTGTGGAGGGTTGTGACCGGCATTGCAGTAGTTGACCAGACCTGTCTTGGTGTTGTAGATAGCATAGAACACGGTGACAAACATGTTGTCCACCGAATACGCTGCCAACAGATGGTTAGAATCCGTCATACATGCTGCAGCACTGCACCCCAGTAGTCCCTTCGAGCGGATAATAGTGCGGCTGACAGCCATAAACAGCGCTGCAGGGATTCCTTTGCCACAGACATCGGCTATCACCAGGGCGATATGGTCGCCGTCAATACGGAAAAAGTCGTAGAAGTCGCCTCCAATGTCCTTGGCAGCACCCATCAGGGCGTAGATGTCAACCCGGTCACTGACTTCGGGGAAAGGTGGGAACACACGTGGCAGGATGTACTGCTGGATGTCGCGGGCCGTGGTCAGGTCGTTCTTCAGCGTCTCCAACTGTGCATGTGCCTTTTGTGATTCATGAACATAGCTGATTTGTGCGATGGCCTTTTCGATGGTCAGACTTAGGTCGTCCATGTCGATGGGCTTCGTGGCAAAGTCGAAGGCGCCGTTGTTCATAGCCTCGCGGATGTTCTTCATGTCGCCGTAGGCACTGACCATAATGACGCGTAGCGCAGGGTTACGCATCTCGTTCACCTTGGTCAGCAACGTCAGACCGTCCATTTCGGGCATATTGATATCCGAAAGGATAATCTCGATGTCGGGGTTGTTATACAAAATGGAGAGAGCCTCCAAACCGTTGTGGGCGAAAAAGAATTCGTACTCGCCACTGCGAATCTTGCGCCTGAAATACTGTCGCATCAGCAACTCCAAAGGAGCCTCGTCGTCGACGCTTAATATTTTTATTGCCGCCATAACTTATTATTGTTTTTTTTGAGTTCTGGTGCAAAGATAACAAATAATTTCGATTAAGCGAAAAGAATGCAAACAATTTTGCATTCTTGAGTGTAAAAAACACTGGGCAGACGAACAAGGTCAGACGAAGAGGCTGCCGACCTGGTAGACGATGGCAGAGACGAGCCAGGCGAGGACGGTGGTGTAGACGGCAGCGAAGAAGGCCCAGCGCCAGGAACCGCTTTCGTGACGGATGGCAACGATGGTGGCGATGCAGGGGAAATAGATGAGCACGAAGAGCAGGAAGCAATAGGCGGTGAGCTGCGAGAAGTCGTAGGGAGCGGCGTAGAGCACGCCAATGGTGCTGGCCACTATCTCCTTGGCTCCGACACCGGCCAGAAGGCTGACGTCAAGGCGCCAGTTGAAGCCCTGAGGCAGGAAGATGGGCTCTACGGCTTTGCCCAGCATGCCGATGAAGCTCTGCTCGAGCGAGGGTGCTACGCCCATGGTGCCGAAATAGCCCAGTGCCCAGACGATGATGGAGGCCACGAGGATGACGCCACCCATCTTCTTCAGATATTGCTTGCCCTTCTCCCACGTATGTCGGAAGATGGCCTTGGCAGTGGGAAAACGGTAGGGAGGCAGCTCCATGACAAAGGGTGTGTCGTCGCCCTTGATGACCCACTTGCTCAGCACGCGGGCCATGATGACGGAGAGCACGATGCCGACGGCGTAGAGCGATATCATGACGAGGCTCTGATACTGTACGGCAAAGAAGGCTCCGGTGATCATGATATAGATGGGCAGGCGTGCCGAACACGACATCATGGGCAGCACGAGCATGGTGATGAGTCGGGCCCGACGGCTCTCGACAGTCCGTGTGGCCATCACCGCAGGCACATTGCAGCCAAAGCCCATGATGAGGGGGATGAACGACTTGCCGTGCAGTCCCATGCCGTGCATCAGTTTGTCCATGATGAAAGCGGCACGGGCCATATAGCCTGAGTCCTCCATCAGCGAGATGAAGGTGTAGAGTATCAGAATCTGGGGCAGGAACACGATGACGGCGCCCACACCACCGATGACACCGTCGACAAGCATGGCCTTCAACGGACCGTCAGCCATCGTCTGGGTGATGAAGTCGCCCAGCCAGGCAACGCCCATGTCAATCCAGTCCATCGGATACTGGCCCAGCGTAAAGGTCACCTCGAACATCAGCCAGAGCAACAGGAAGAAGATGGGGAATCCCAGCCAGCGGTGGGTGATGACGGCATCGAGCCAATGGGTGGTCTTATAGGTGTCGTTCTTCTTACCCATCACATAGCCGGACTCGTGCAAGGCACCACGGATATAGCCATACTTGGCATCCATGATGGCCGTCTCGGAGTCGTCGCCGGTCTCTTCCTTCACACGACGGTTCGCCAACACACAGGCCTCACGAATCTGCTGAGCCTCAGGCAGTTCATCGGCTACGCGCCATGCCTCCTTGTCGTTCTCCAGCAGTTTGATGGCCAGCCAACGGGTACTGTAGCGCAGACGCAGCAGGTCGTTGCCCTTCAAATATTGCTGGATATGGCTGATGCCGTCCTCTATCTCGTGACCGTGATTGATATGGATGTGACGATAATACTGATCGTGACCCTCACGGCTCTCGAAGAGGTGGATGACTTCGTGCATAAGCTCCTGGAGTCCCCTGCCCGACTTAAACGACGTAGGCACCATAGGCATACCCATTAATGATGACAGCGTGTCGATGTTCAGCTTGTCGCCACGTTCCTCCAGTTCATCATACATGTTCAGGGCACAGACCACACGCAGGTGCATATCCATGAGCTGGGTGGTCAGATAGAGGTTGCGCTCGATGTTGGAAGCGTCGATGACATTAATGACTACATCAGGAGTGTCGTCCACCAGCTGACGACGGACATACAGCTCTTCAGGCGAATAAGCAGACAGGGAATAGGTGCCTGGCAAATCCACCAGTTTGATATGGTAGCCTTCGAAATCGGCAAAGCCCTCTTTGGCATCGACGGTGACACCCGAGTAGTTGCCTACCCGCTCGTGAGCGCCACTGGCAAAATTAAACAGCGACGTTTTGCCACAGTTGGGGTTGCCAACTAGAGCAACGACAATAACTGTGGAGTGTGGAGTGTATAATGTGGAATGATTCTCGCTTTGCTGCGATGTAGAATGGGAAATTGAGAATTCTTCATTATCAATCGACACAGTCGACAATTCCTCATTCTCCATTCCACATTCAGCATTCGCAACCTCAATCTTCTCGGCCTCCTGACGCCTGAGACTGACCTCATAACCCATCACCTTATATTTTACCGGATCCTGAAGAGGTGCACACTGCAGCACTTCCACACGCTGACCCTTGATGAACCCCATCTCCACAATGCGCTTGCGGAAACCACCGTGACCCTGTACTTTGATGATGTAGGCCTTATCGCCTGTGTTTAAATCTGAAAGTCTCATAGCTGCCTGTTATTTGCCTGCAAAGATAGCAAATAATTACGACATATCAGAACTTTTTGGAGGAAATACCTAAAAATGAGGATGCAATTACATGGGTTTTACATACTTCATTTCATGAAGAATGCGTTTCTGGCGTTTCAACATGTAGCCACTGGGCTTGCCGGAATTGAAACGACGGGGGTTAGGCAACGAGGCCGCAATGAGCGCACACTGCTGACGGGTGAGCTTCGAGGCACGGGTGTTGAAATGCCACTCAGCCACAGCATCGGCACCATAGATGCCATCACCCATCTCGATGGAGTTGAGATACACTTCCATGATGCGCTGCTTCGACCAGAAGAATTCTATCAGCACCGTGAAATAGACCTCGAAACCTTTGCGTATCCACGAACGACCAGGCCACAGAAAAACGTTCTTGGCCGTCTGCTGGCTAATGGTCGAGGCACCCAGCTTGCGCTTCTCCGGATGCTTGATGTTTCGCATGGCAGCATGCTCTATGGCCTTGTAGTCGAAGCCGTTATGTTCCTGGAAACGGGCATCCTCGGAAGCCATCACAGCCAGTGACAGCGAGGGACTGATTTCCTCGTAGGGTACCCAATGGTGACGCAGCTTCGTTTCCTGGCCTGCGGAAATCTGCTGGCTGACACGAATGAACATCAGTGGCGTGAAATAGACTGGTATCCAACGCAGAATAACAACAGAAAGGATAGTGGAGGCAAAGAACGCCACCACTATCCCCAGGATTATCTTTTTAATGATGAGTGTTAAATGTTGAATGTTGATCCTCATTCCACATTCCTCATTCCTCATTAATTAGCCTGCGACTGAGCCTCCTGAATCATCTTCTGAGAAGCGTACATATACACCTCTACACGACGGTTCTGAGCCTGACCGGCAGCTGTTGAGTTGTCAGCAACAGGGCTGGCCTCGCCAAATCCCTGTACACTCTTAATCTGAGTAGCGGGGACAGCCAGACTCAGCAGATACTGAGAAACGGCAGTAGCACGATCCTGTGACAGCGAAAGGTTCTTCTGCTGACTCTGCTCAGGAGTAGAGTTCTTCCAGCCCTGGTTGTCGGTATAACCCTGAATGGCCACGTCGCAGTCGGCATTGTTCTTCAGCACGGTAGCAAACTGAGCCAGCGAGTTCTTGGCAGTAGCCGAGAGGACTGACTTACCAGTAGCGAAGAGGATGCCAGAGTCGAAGGTGACCTTTACAGCCTCCAGACCGTTGTTGTCTGTCACTGTTTCAACCTGTGCATTCTGCACCTGCTCGGCCTCCTTCTTAGCCTTGTCCATCTTATGGCCGATGATGGCACCCGTACCGGCGCCAACAGCACCACCGACAGCAGCACCAATAGCCGTATTGCCTGCTATGGCACCAATGATGCCACCCAACACTGCACCACCACCAGCACCGATGGCAGCACCTTTCTGCGTATTGTTACATGCGAAAAGCAGACCTACGCAGAGGAACAAAGAAACAATTTTTGTCTTCATAATGAATCTATTTATTAGTAAAACATCATAATTTGGTGCAAAAATACAAATAATTTCTCATTTCTCATTTCTCATTTATCATTTATTTTGTACCTTTGCAGCAAAATTTAAGAAAATAGCAAAGAATTATGGCAAAAGAATTAAAAGATTTAACGAAACGCGCTGACAACTACAGTCAGTGGTTCAACGATCTTGTGGTCAAGGCCGACCTCGCAGAGCAGTCGGCAGTACGTGGTTGTATGGTCATCAAGCCCTATGGCTATGCCATCTGGGAGAAGATGCAGCAGCAGCTCGATAAGATGTTCAAGGAGACGGGAGCCCAGAATGCCTACTTCCCCCTGCTCATCCCCAAGTCGTTCCTCAGTCGTGAGGCTGAGCACGTGGAGGGCTTCGCCAAGGAGTGTGCCGTGGTGACCCACTATCGTCTGAAAGCTGCCGATGGCGGTGTGGTGGTTGACCCCGCTGCCAAGCTGGAAGAGGAGCTCATTGTACGTCCGACGTCAGAGACCATCATCTGGAATACTTATAAGAACTGGATTCACTCTTGGCGCGACCTGCCCCTGATGTGCAACCAGTGGTGTAACTTCTTGCGCTGGGAGATGCGCACACGTCCGTTCCTGCGTACCTCGGAGTTTCTGTGGCAGGAAGGCCATACGGCTCATGCAACACGTGAGGAGGCTGAAGAGGAAGCTCAGAAGATGCTGAAGGTGTATGCCAAGTTTGCTGAAGAGTGGATGGCAGTGCCCGTGGTGCAGGGCGTGAAGAGCGAGACCGAGCGTTTCGCCGGAGCCCTCGACACCTATACCATCGAGGCCATGATGCAGGACGGCAAGGCGCTGCAGTCAGGTACCTCGCACTTCCTGGGACAGAACTTCGCCAAGGCCTTCGAGGTTACCTATCTTAATAAAGAGAACAAACCCGAATACGTCTGGGCCACCTCATGGGGTGTCTCTACCCGACTCATCGGTGCCCTCATCATGACCCACTCCGATGACAATGGTCTTGTTCTGCCGCCGCGTCTGGCTCCCATTCAGGTGGTCATCATCCCCATTGCCACCAAACCCGAGCAGATGGAGCAGGTGAACAAGGAGGTACAGCCCATCATTGAGGAGCTGCGCTCTAAGGGTATCACCGTGAAGTTCGACGATGCCGACAACAAGCGTCCTGGCTTCAAGTTTGCCGACTACGAGCTGAAGGGTGTTCCCGTACGACTGGTACTGGGTGCCCGTGATCTGGAAAACGGCACCATCGAGGTGATGCGCCGTGATACTCTGGAAAAGGAGACACGCAGCATCGAGGGGATTGCCCAGTACGTCGAGGGGCTGCTGGACGAAATCCAGCAAAACATCTTCAAGAAAGCCAAGGACTATCGTGACGCACACATCTTTGAGTGCGAAAACTACGAGGAGTTCAAGGAGAAGGTGAAGGACGGCGGATTCTTCCTCTGCCATTGGGACGGCACTGCCGAGACCGAGGCCAAAATCAAGGAAGAGACACAGGCCACCATCCGCTGCGTGCCTTTCGGCGTGGAGCAGACGCCCGGTGTCGACATGGTGAGCGGAAAACCTGCCAAGGCCCGCGTGATCATCGCACGAAGCTATTAAGGTAAGTCGGAAAAATGCTTGTGGCCCTTAACATAGTATTGCCACAGTAACGAATAAGGACGCCGCAGGGGAACATCAGTTCCTTTGCGGCTCTTTTGTATGGCCACTCGGTCTTGCTCAAAATCCTTTCGCCAATGTTTGAAAGCACGACGGCCCCGGAACACGGCACGGAAGTCACCCCAGTTGCCTTTCAGCAACAGCATCTCGAAAGCTGCCAGATAATCGAGGAACCAACGCCAGCGCATGACAGCCTTCAAGTCCTTGTCAGGCAGACACTTATAGAGCATCGTCAGATTATTGCGGAAATTCAGGAAAGTCTTCATGGGATTCGACTTCGGCAACGTGCCGCCTCCCACATGATAGACGTAGCTCTCGGGCAGACAATACAGCTTACGGCCTCGGATGCACAGACGCCAGCAAAGATCTATCTCTTCGTTATGGGCAAAGAAACGGCCATCCAGACCACCAGCCTCCCAATAGTCCTTCGAGCGGATCATCAGAGCTGCTCCCGTAGCCCACAGGATTTCAGTGGCATAGTCGTACTGGCCATCGTCCTCCTCGATGGTGTCAAAGACACGTCCACGACAGAAGGGATAGCCATAACGGTCCAGGTATCCCCCACTCGCCCCAGCATACTCGAACATATCCTTATTATATATAGAGAGCAACTTGGGCTGACAGGCGGCCACTTCAGGATGTACGTCCATAAACTCAATCAGTGGCGTCAGCCAGTGGTGTGTCACCTCGATGTCGGAGTTCAGCAACAGAAAATAATCTGCCTCAATCTGAGCCAAAGCCTTGTTATAGCCGTCTGCAAAACCCCAGTTTTTCTCCAACAGGATGAGTCTGCACTCAGGAAACTCACGACGCAACAAGTCGAGGGAGTCGTCCGTCGACGCATTGTCAGCCACATACACCACTGCTTCGTCGTGTGAGTAGTTCAACACGGTAGGCAGATACTGGCGTAGCATCCTGGCACCGTTCCAATTGAGTATGACGATAGCTACCTTATCCATTTCAATGCTGTTTTATCATGATTAAAGTCACCTAAAGTGCCTGTAAGAAGCTGATTGTCGTATTCCGCCTTTGCATCAGCCGGTGACAGCTCCACACGGATATAGTTCTTCGTAAAGCCATGCATGGCCTTGCCTCGCGGAGCCTTCTCAAACAAAACCTCAGCCTGTTGGCCGATATAGCGCTCATAGAAAGCATGGGTCTTCTGCTCAGAAAGCGATAGCAAACGCTGACTGCGCTCACGCTTGTCCTGGTCGTTCACCACGTATGGAATACTCAGGGCTGACGTGCCAGGACGTTCAGAATAGGGAAAGACATGCAGCTGCGTGACGTCAAGACCATCCAAGAAACTATAGGTCTCCTCAAAGCACTCTGGCGTCTCGCCCCGACAGCCTACCATCACATCGACACCGATGAAGGCATCCGGCATCACCTCCTTGATGCGGTGAATCTTATCGGCAAACAACTGGGTGTCATAGTGACGATGCATCAACTTCAGCACCGTGTCGCTACCACTCTGCAAGGGTATGTGGAAATGAGGCATGAAGGCACGACTATGGGCACAGTAGTCTATCAGCTCGTCACTCAGCAGGTCAGGTTCGAGACTGCTGATACGATAGCGACTGATACCCTCTACGGCATCCAGCGCTTTCAACAGGTCGAGAAAGCTCTCTCCCGTCGTCTTTCCGAAGTCACCGATATTGACACCAGTCAGCACAATCTCCTTGCCACCATCGCGTGCAGCCTCCTCAGCCTGAGCAACCAACGAGGCTATTGTCGGATTGCGGCTGAAGCCACGGGCATAGGGGATAGTGCAATAGGTGCAGAAATAGTCACAGCCGTCCTGCACCTTCAGGAAGTAACGGGTACGGTTGCCCCTCGAACAGCTGGGCGCAAAAGTCTTGATGTCCTTCGTCTTCACCGTTCGGTATGACGCGATATTGTCGCGTTTCACAAACCCCTCCGACAGAAACTGGATGAGGTTCGCCTTCTCGTTAGAGCCCAGCACCAGATCCACACCGTCAATCTCCGCGATACGTTCTGGAGCCAGTTGCGCATAGCAGCCCGTCACCACCACAAAGGCACCAGGATGCTGACGGACCATTCGGTGAATAATCTGACGGCATTTATGGTCGGCCACATCAGTTACCGAACAGGTATTAATCAGGCAGATGTCAGCCACCTCCCCCTTACGGGCTGTGACGACACCCATCTGCTGAAGCATCTTCGCAAAAGTCGATGTCTCAGAAAAGTTCAACTTACATCCTAAGGTGTAATAGGCTGCCTTCTTACCTTGAAATGCCGATGTATCTATCATATATATATAATAAGTATAGCACCACCTCACTTGCATCATTGTAATTCGATGGCAAAGGTAGTCATTTTTATCCAAATAATGCCATTTTTTAGCAATTATTCAGTAAAGTATGATTTTTACATGAATTTTAACATTTCGTAAGTGGTTGATTTATAGTCGTTTGCGAAAAAGTTACAAAAATGCACAAAAAAAAGTTACTAAAAAAAGAACAACATAACAAAAAAATAACTAACTTTGCACCGTTTTAATAAACAAATGATTGTTTTACAGATTTAAAAGCATTAGAAAAATGAAGAAATTAGTATTTATGTTCGTAGCTGTTGCAGCTATCTCTTTCGCTTCTTGTGGTAACAAGACTCAGCAGGCTGAGGCTGTTGATTCTGATTCTATCGCAGTTGTTGACAGCGCTGACACTGTAGCTGCTGACACCGCTGCTGCTGACACAGTTGCTGCTGATAGCGTTAAGTAATTAGCTCGAACTAATTGAGAGAATGAACGTCGGATCTTCGGACCCGACGTTTTTTTTATTCTGGCATTCCCGTATTCTTTGTTTTCCTGTATTCCTAGTATTCTTAGCATAAAAAAATCCCGAGTGCTTGTGGCACTCGGGATTCAACAGTGTATAATAACTATGATTTGCTTTACAGCGGTTATTACTCTTCAACGGGAGCCTCAGCCTCCTCTACTTCGGGAGCCTCTTCAGCCTCCTCAGCAGCCTCCTCAGCAGCAGCGGCAGCAGCCTTCTTGGCCTCTGCAGCAGCTCTGATAGCAGCCTCTTCTTCAGCAGCAGCCTTCAGCTCGGCAGCATTCTCAGCAATCACCTTCACGGGAATCTCAACGGTGACCTCCTTGTGGAAGTGTACCAGAGCAACATAGTCGCCAATCATCTTGGCTTCCTTCATGGTGATAATCTTGCGGTCAACATCCTTGCCCAGCTTCTTCAGCTCTTCAGCAATCTGGTTGACACCTACAGAACCATAGAGCTGACCAGTGGTGCTCACCTTGGCAGCAATTGTCAGGGCAACATCCTTCAGGGTCTCAGCCTTAGACTCAGCAGCAGCCTTGATGGCAGCCAGTTTGTGAGCCTGCTGCTTCAGGTTCTCAGCAAGAATCTTCTTAGCCATGGGAGAAGCAATAACACCCTTACCCTGAGGAATCAGGTAGTTACGGCCATAACCCGACTTCACATTCACGATATCGTTCTTATATCCCAGACCGATAATATCTTCTTTCAGTATAATTTCCATGTCTTGCGTCCTCCTTGTTTATTTCATCATGTCAGTTACGTAAGGCAGCAGAGCAATCTGGCGGGCACGCTTAACGGCCTGAGCCACACGGCGCTGATACTTCAGAGAGGTACCGGTGATACGACGGGGAAGAATCTTACCCTGCTCGTTCAGGAACTTCTTCAGGAACTCGGGATCCTTGTAGTCGATGTACTTGATGCCACTCTTCTTGAAGCGGCAATACTTCTTCTTCGTGGTGTCGATAGAAGGAGCGTTCAAATAGCGGATTTCATTGTCTTGTGCCATAGTTTAAGCCTCCTCTTTTTTACCAAATTTGTTACGACGCTTCTCAGCATACTCGATGGCATACTTCTCAAGCTTAACAGTCTGGAAACGGATGACCTTCTCGTCACGACGGAAAGCGGTCTCCAGCGTCTTAATCACTGATGGCTCAGCCTTGAATTCCAGCAGGAAATAGAAACCTGTGGATTTCTTCTCGATTGCATAAGCCATCTTCTTCAGTCCCCAGGCCTCTTCGCTCACGATCTCTGCACCCTTGTCGGTCAGGACCTTCTTGAACTTAGCGACCGTTTCCTTTGTCTGGTCATCAGACAAAACGGGAGTCAAAATGAAAACGGTTTCGTATTGATTCATACTACAATAATTAATTAAATAAGTGTTATTTTTGCAAAATGCGGGTGCAAAGGTACTACTTTTTCTGCACATAAAACACCTACTGACAGCACTTTTGCTTCCAGCTTAAGCAATTTTAACAGTTTTACGCCACAACAAAACACATTTTTTTATTCAAATACTTGCAAATGAGCAAAAAAATGTGTACCTTTGCAGTAAATTGAAGGCATACCAAACGACAGCCGGCAGCCAACAATTTTAACTTTTGCAGCGTCCGCTGCAACATCTTTCCCCGTCCGATGCAACACTTTTCCTCGGGCGGGGAAAAACTTTTTCCCGCCCGCCGCAAGCCCGTCTGCTCCGTGCTCTCACCCCGTCCGCTCCGTATAAACACCCCGCTTGCTCCGTACAAACAAGCCGCTTGCTACGTGCTCCAGACCCGCTTGCTACGTGCTCCCGAGCCGCCTGCTCCATACTTGTGTCTTTCCTCAGCCTATTACCTTTTCTCGCATCAGAGGCCGATAAGGTTCAACTCAAGCCAGAGGATGACGAAGCCGACAATCCAGCCCAGAAGGACCTTGGGCGTGAAGTGCTTGATGTACCAGCCCAGCTTGACATGCTCGGCCCGCATGAGTGCCAGTCCGCTGACGCTGCCCACGCTGAGCAGGGTGCCGCCAATGGCCGTGGCGTAGGCTATGACCTTCCAGAAGGCGCCATTGGTGGCTACATCACCCACACCTACCTGATAGAGTGAGATGTTGCTGATGGCAATGGTAAAGGTGTCGACAACACAAGAGAGCAAGCCCGCACCAATGCCCATGAGCCAGACATCGTGGATATAGGTATCGAACCACGCAGCGACATCGGACCATACGCCCGTTTCGGTCACGACACCCATGCCCAGCATGATGCCTGTGACGAAGAGTACCTGCTGCAGGGAACCGTAGGCCAGCGACATGGGAATGCGGAGCTGTACCATCTGGTCGCTGCGGATGAGGTTGCGGTTGAAGGCTTCGTTGACTACCCACAGCACGGCCAGCACACAGAGGGCACCGAGGAAGGGCGCCAGCTTGGTGATGTTGTGGAAGGTGGGGATGAACCACAGTCCGCCGATGCCGAGGAAGAGCATGACGAAGCGCTGCCAACGGTTCAGTCGCGTGTCGTCGCCACGATAGGGTGACGGACTCCAGGCCGTATCCAGGCGGTCGGGCAGTTCGCGGTTGACAAGGATGGTCGGGATGATCCACGCCGCGAGGGCCGGCAGAGCCAGATAGGCCGAGAAATGGCTGGCCGTCACGGCACCGTCGCCCCAGAGGATGAGTCCTGTGGGATCGCCGATAACAGTAAAACATCCGCCGGCATTGGCAGCCAGCACGATGGCCGAGCCGACATACATGCGCTGACGTGAGTTCTGCAGGATGTTGTGCATGATGACCAGCATCATGGTGGTTGTCGTCAGATTGTCGAGATTTGCCGAGAGGATGAAGGTGGCCAGCGTGATGGTCCACAGCAGACGCTTGGAGTTGCGCGTCCGTATCCATTCGGTGATGAAGTCGAAGCAGCCGTTGTTGTTCAGCAGTTCGACGATGGACATGGTGGCCAGCAGAAACATGACGATGGCTGCCGCCTTGCCCACATAATTAAGGAATACATTATTATATATATATAGCTTGACCGTCTCGCTGTCGGCAGCCACACCGTTGAGCCATTCCAGGTAATCCTGCGGATGACGGGCCATCACAAAGTCCTCGCCCCAAGAGACATAGACTACCCACCCCACCGTTCCGAGGAACATGGCGATAGCGGCTTTGTTCACTCCAGTCATGTGACCTGTAGCAATCAGCACATAGGCCAGCAGCAGCATGGTAACAATAATAGCGGTCATTTCTATATATCTTTAATTATTAATCTTTAGAGCAGTTCCTTAGGCATCAGTTCCTGTGCACGCTGGAAATCTTCAGGCGTATCAAGCTCGTAAGAGAAGTAGCAGGTCGTGTCGATGACACGGAAGGTATGACCCTGAGGGATGAGCCGCTCGAAGGCACGCTCGTAAAAGACATCGATGAGTCCCTCGTTGACGATCATCTGCTCCAGTTCGTGATAGAGGGCCTCGCTGTAGTCGGCAGTCATCTTCTCAATACCCACCGACTCGCCGATGGCATCCTGAATGCTGCACACCTTGCTGATTTCGGTGATGTGGTTGTCGGCATCGACGATGACTTTGATCTCCTCTTCGCCACACTCATGACGGTTCAGAGCCAGCGCAGGCTCATTCTCCTGTGCAATACGCACTACGGCAGCAGGGTCGCAGAGAATGTCGCTGTCCATTAGCAGGAAGTCGCGACCACGCACCACCTCCATGGAAAGCCACAGGGAGTAGATGTTGTTGTTGTGCTCATAATCTGCGTTGTGGAGGAAGGTGAAGTGAGGGTGTTGGGTGTTGGGTGTTGGGTGTTGGGTGTTAGCAAACTGTTCCAGGAAATCGCGGATTTGGTCGGCACAGTAGCCCGTCACAACCACAAACTCTGAGATGCCAGCCTGCTGCATGGCACGAACGGTACGTTCCAGCAGGGTGCGCTCTCCGACCTTCAACAGACACTTCGGCTTGTTGTCAGTCAGAGGACGCAGGCGCTTAGCCATTCCGGCAGCTAATATAACTCCTATCATGTGGGTTTACAATTTGTCCATTAACTATTTACTATTGACACAGCGCAGGATAGTATCGACCACCGTCTGCGTCTGTTCCTTACGTCCCAGGGTGATACGCAGGCAAGACTCCAGGCCCTTGTCGCCCATAAACTTAATCTTGTAGTCCTGAACCTTCAGAGCCTCCATCAGGGCATCCTTGATCTCTAAAGGATACTTGATGAGGATGAAGTTGGCCACGGACTTATAGACTTTGAAACCAGGCAGGTTGCCCAGCTCCTTCTTGTAGAGCTGACGTCCCCACTCCATGTCGTCGGCCACCTGGCGATAGTGCTCGTCGCTGTCGAGGGCGGCCAATGCCACAGCCTCAGAGAAGCGGTTGTAGCCCAGGTACTTGTTGACGTAGCTCAGGAACTGGTCGTGACCCTTGCCGATGAATCCGAAGCCACAGCGCAGGCCAGGCAGTCCGTAGAACTTCGACAGGGTGCGCGAAATGATGAGGTTGTTGTACTTGTTCACCAACGGAGCGATATAAGCAGTATCGGTGGAGATGAAGCTGGCATAGGCCTCGTCGATCAGCACGATGGTGTCAGAGGGGATGTTCTCCATGATGCGGCCAATCTCCTCGGGGGTCAAGCCGTTACCCGTGGGATTGTTGGGCGATGCCAGCAGCAGCATACGGGGATGGATGCGGTTGGTGTACTCAATAACCTCGTCGACGTCGTAGGCGAAGGTGTCCTCCTGCTCGTGCAAGGGGTACATCTCGAAGGTGCCGCCACACTCAGAGGCCACACGGTTATAGTACCACCATGAGAACTCGGGGATGAGGATCTTGGTATTAGGTGATGGGTGTTGGCTGTTGGCTGTTGGCTGCTGGCTGTTGATGGACAGGAAATAGTGGATGGCATTCTTCAGCATGTCCTCGCCACCGTAGGTCAGCAGCACCTGCTCCTCAGGAACGTTGTAGATTTCGCTCACCCGAACACTGATGACACTCTTCTTGCCCTGATCGTAGATGCGGGTATAAAAACAAAGATCTTTGGGATCAAAATTCTTGATGGCCTCAACCACTTTCTGGCTGGGCTCAAAGTTAAACTCGTTTCTGTCTAAGTAATTCATTTTCTTATTTTTATTTTCGTTGTTTTCTATTTCAATTTCATTAATGCCATGCCGATGGCTATCCAGATGATTTCACGCACACGGCAGATGATGCTGACAAAGATGCCCAGAGCTGCCGAGAGTCCCAAGGCTGCGATGGAAAGCACAAAGCCTCCCTCCTGGACTCCCAACTGCATGGGCAGGAAACCGATGAGGTTGGCAAACAGCGTGGTGAACGACACGATGAGGATGCTGTGCAGGAAGGTCAGCGTGAGACCTCCCAAGCCACCCCCACAGTCAATGCCGAAGAGCAGCAGCATGAACATGACCTCCATGCTCTGTACCACACGCGACGAATACTCCAATACGAGACTGCGATAGAAAGCACCTGTGTCCTGTCCGTACAAGGCCGCTATCTGCTGGTCGATATTGGTAATGGCTTCCGAGTGGCGTGCCCAGAAGCGCAGCGTCCACTTCTTCAGTCCGGGAATGCGGCTCACCACGCCCAGCACATACTTTACCAGTCCGTTTTTGTAACCCTTCGAAAAGAGATAGAAGGCGAACAGGCAGAACACCACGATGATGCCCAGAATGATGCCGATAGCTGTCGTGATAGGCAGGTCGCCGATGGCTACCAGTGCCAGGTAGATGAAGATGCTGATGAACCAGAACCAGAAGTGGGCAAAGAAATGCATCATGGCATAGAGGATAACCGACGACGTAGCATGCTGGGTATCGATGTCTTTCGACAGTTCCATGATGCGATAGGGTTCGCCGCCTAATCCACCGACGGGTGTGGCATAGTTCAGGGCATAGCCCGTAACGGTCAGCCGATAGATGCGCCAGAAGAACGGACGGCTGGACAATTTTGCTGTCAATGTGTCGTCGCCCTTACAGTTTCCCTTGATGATGGACAGCCAGGCCATCGCATTCAGTCCATAGACTACCAGCCAGATGCCGATGATGGGTATCAGCCAATAGCCGGCATGACACAAATGCTGCCACAACTCAACAAAGCTGACATCGAATGTCAGCAGCATCACCACACAGGCCACTACGCCCAGAATGAAGAACAGGTTGTTGAGTCGTTGTTTAGTCCACTTCATGACAATTTCTCTGCAATTTTAGCACTGAGCTTCTCGTGACGACGGTTGACGTACATGGTCAGAAGACCCATCGCCACAATTTCCCATACGAAGTTCATGGCAGGAACGTCGAGCAGACAGAACAGGAAGAGCCATGCCGAACGGAAATTAAACGTCAGCAGTCCGTTCCAGAAGATAATCTTCAGCGACTCAGAACGGAACTCCTCGCGCAACGGATAGGGCATGCCGTCGACACCGCCGTAGTTCTTCTTCAACGTTTGCAGCAGGCGCTGGAACTGGGGGGTACGCTTCTCCTGTTTCTGCGTATAGCCGATGTACGACTTCTGGAAGATGCGCTCGTACAACGGCGTGTCGCTAGTCATCTCGTCGTAAATCTTCTGCTGCTGAACACTGTTGTCCAGCTCCGAACCCTTCTCGCCTTTCAGGAAGAAGAGATGGGCCTGGATGTAATAGTCGGCCAGACGCTGCTGACCAGCCAGCCCGCTGATGCCTGATATCAGACCGAGCACAAATACGATGGCTGTGGCAATAAGCGTGTTCTGCTCGTTGTTCTCAATACCCAGCCATCCGAACTCAATGTCGTGGTACAGGTAGAAACGGTATACCAACAGCACATAGATGGGTGCAAACCACGTAAAACCGGCCACACCGTCAAGGATACGACCCAAACGACTCTTCTTGCCCGTCATACGTGCCAGCTGACCATCGGTACAGTCAAAGATGTCGGCCAGACACAAGAGCAAGATGGCTACGATATTCAACAGCAAGCCGGTGGTACCCTCATAATAGAAGCTGCCGTGCATGAAAAACAGTGCACTACCGGCTCCGACGAACATTGACAGGATGGTCACTGTATTAGGATGGATGTCCAACTTGGCAAACAACACGGCCCACCAATAGCAGAAAGGGCGGACTACGTGCAGGTCGAGCCAGTCTTCTGTCTCCGCAGACTTCAGCGTCTTACTAAAATTTTCGTTCATTCTTTTGTCATTTTTCAATTCAACCTGCAAAAGTACAACAAAAAATTGAGCTGACCAAAGGTCAGCCCATTTATTTAGCTTAAAATAACGGTTATCCCTGAAACGGGGAGACAACGGTCATCACTCTGGTACCACATAGCGATCACCTGTCTGCTTGATGATTTCACGGGCAAAGGGTGTGGGGAATCCAGGACGCTTGACAGCAGCACCAAGTCCATACTCCGAACGCTTGAACTGTCCGTTTTCTTCCGGTTTCACCGCCATATCGTTGTATTTCACTACCAGACAGAAGGCCAGCTGGCGCCAACGGTCCATCATGTTGTCAGCCTGGCGAATGCTATAATCGTTGAGGAAACGCTGCATTTGAGCCGATTCCATCAGCTTAGCCTGTGCTTCGATATCCGGCTGCTGGGCAAAATAAGCCTGCTGCAATGAGTCGCGAACCTCCTTCAGAGATGGAAACAGCATGTTATAGCGCGGATATACCATATTGCTGACCCAGTTCTCCACCCAGTAGGCATTGTCCATCGAGAAGTTCAACTCGTCGGCACCGGGGGTGTTATAGCACTTCGGACGCTCCGTCATGGAACAGTAGATGGGGGTATAGGCCACCATATTGCCATCGTCGTTGCCAAACCAGAAACAGCCACCAACCTCACGAGGCAGCCAAGAGCGCATCTGCGATACATAGGTCCAAGCAGTCTGCTGCGTACTAGTAGGACGCTCGTTGAAGTATTTCTTGCCGTCTACCTTATAATAAAGGGGTGTAGGACGGTAGGGCATCTGCCAGATGCCACCACCGATATCCGTCGAGTCGATGGCCATCGGCGTACCCTCATAGTGGTCACGCATGTCATTCATCACATCCTGGACACTCAGCTTCTGGTCTGGAACGACCCACAAGGGCATGTCCTCAGCATCCTTGTCCTTACCCAACGCCCACGGCAGATAACGATCCATACCCTTCACATGGTGATTGAAGAAACTCCAGACTCTGGCATCGCAGATACGACGACCAGAGAAGTCGGGGAAAGCATAGGCATTCTTGAACGAGAAGTCCTCGTCCTTGCCGTCAAACCAGCCCATCGTACGGGCATACTTGATGATATTCTTAGAATAGAGCACATTCTCCTTATCCTTCAACGGGAACTTGCCGATACGGCTCTGGTTGGCATGTCCGCAGATAGCCTCGTCAGGAATACGACGAGCCACCCACACCACACGCTCCTTTGATTTCGAACGGTCCGGACCACAGCCTTGCATCTCCAAAATCCAAGCTTCATTGGGGTCGCACAGCGTAAAAGTCTCACCCTCGGAATAATAGCCATACTGTTCTACCAGAGAGGTCATAACACGGATGGCCTCACGAGCAGTCTTGGAACGTTGCAAACCAATATAAATCAATGAACCATAGTCGATTATGCCTGTTGAATCAACCATCTCCTCACGGCCTCCATAGGTCGTCTCGCCAATGGTCACCTGCCATTCATTGATATTACCGATGACGTTGTAGGTTTCTGGAGCCTCAGGAATCTCACCCAGGTATTTGTTGGTGTCCCACTCATAGATCTTTCGCATGTCGCCCTTGGCATGTTTGGCAGCCGGATAGTGGGCCAGGTTCATAAACGCACCGTACGAGTCGGCATTGTAGGAGCAGATGACACTACCATCCACTGAGGCCTTTTTACCAACAATAAAATTGGTGCAGGCCATAGAATAAGCCGTACTCAAAAGTACAGTCATCAAAAGTGTTATAATCTTCTTCATATTTGTTATTTGTTTGGTCATTTGGGGCTCAAAGGTACGAACAATTTGCGACTCCTCCAAGAAATCTGCCATTAAATGATACAAAAAAAACAAAAAAACGGCACGTATTCCATTAGTTTTTATTACTTTTGTGGCGCAAAAACGAGAAAGCATAATAATATACGTATAGATATGGTGAAAATTTCCAAAGAAGCCGCACTCGAATATCATGAGGCGGGCCGTCCAGGCAAAATTGAAGTAAAGCCAACCAAGGCTTATCGTACACAAACCGACTTGTCGCTGGCGTATTCGCCTGGCGTAGCCTATCCGTGTCTGGAGATTCAAGAGAATCCCAACGATGCCTACAAGTACACTGACAAGGGTAATCTTGTAGCAGTGATATCAAACGGTACGGCTGTGCTGGGGTTAGGCGACATCGGGGCCATGAGCGGAAAGCCTGTCATGGAAGGCAAGGGCCTGCTGTTCAAAATATATGGTGGCATCGACGTGTTTGACATTGAAGTAGACGAGAAAGACCCCGAGAAGTTCTGCGAGGCCGTGGAGAAGATTGCACCCACCTTTGGAGGCATCAACCTGGAGGATATCAAGGCCCCTGAGTGCTTCTACATCGAGGAACGTCTGAAGAAAAGCCTCGACATCCCCGTAATGCACGATGACCAGCACGGAACAGCCATCATATCGGCTGCCGGGCTGAAGAATGCTTTGGAGGTATGCGGCAAGGACATTGCCAAAGTCCGCATTGTGGTAAACGGTGCCGGTGCAGCAGCCATCTCGTGTACCAAACTATATATGGCCATAGGTGCCAGCAAGGAGAATATCGTGATGCTTGACTCGAAGGGCGTCATCTCTGTCAACCGTCAGGACCTGAACGAGCAGAAACGTTTCTTTGCCACCAACCGTACAGACATCCACACGTTGGAGGAAGCTGTCAAGGATGCTGACGTCTTTGTAGGACTGTCAAAGGGCAATGTACTGTCGAAGGAGATGGTGAAGACGATGGCCAAGGATCCCGTTATCTTCGCACTGGCCAACCCCGTGCCTGAAATCAGCTATGAGGATGCCATGGAAGCCCGTCCTGACACACTGATGTCGACAGGACGCACAGACTATCCCAACCAGATCAACAACGTCATCGGATTCCCTTACATCTTCCGTGGTGCGCTCGACGTACATGCCACAGCCATCAACGAAGAAATGAAACTGGCTGCCGTCCACGCTATTGCCGACCTGGCAAAGCAACCTGTGCCTGACGTGGTAAATGATGTCTATAAGGTCAATAACCTCACTTTCGGACGCAATTATTTCATTCCAAAGCCTGTTGACCCACGACTCATTACCGAGGTCAGCGCCGCTGTAGCCAAGGCTGCCATTGAGAGTGGCGTGGCTCGCAAGAAGATAGAAGACTGGGACGAGTACAAACACTCGCTCTCCATACTTCTGGGTCAGGAGACTAAACTCACCCAGAAACTCTATGCCACAGCAGCGGCCCATCCGCAGCGCGTGGTATTTGCCGAAGCTGTACATCCCACTATGCTGAAAGCGGCCGTACAGGCAAAGGCTGAAGGCATCTGCCAACCCATCCTGCTTGGCAACGACGAGGTGATAGCGAAAATGGCCAAAGAGCTCGACCTGAACCTCGACGGCATCGAGATTGTCAATCTGCGTCATCCGTCTGAGCAGGAACGCCGCGAACGCTATGCCATGATTCTCACCCAAAAGCGCCAGCGTGAGGGCTATACCTACCAGGAGGCCAACGACAAGATGTTCGAGCGCAACTACTTCGGCATGATGATGGTGGAGACGGGTGATGCCGATGCTTTCATCACAGGACTCTACACCAAATATTCAAATACCATCAAGGTTGTCAACGACGTCATCGGTATCCGTCCGGAATACAAGCATTTCGGGGCCATGCACATCATCAATTCGCCAAAGGGCACCCTTTACCTCGCCGATACGTTAGTGAACGAGAATCCTGACACAGACACACTCGTTGACATTGCCAAACTGGCAGCTACCAGTGTACGCTTCTTCAATGAGAAGCCTGTTGTGGGCATGATGAGCCATTCAAACTTCGGCTCATCCCAGAGCGATGGTGCGCTAAAAGTGCGACAAGCAACAGAACGCATGCAGCAGCTGTATCCTGACCTTCCCATTGACGGTGAAATGCAGTTAGGTTTTGCATTAGACCGTGAACTGCGCGACAACCAGTATCCATTTACACGCGTCTTCGGAAAAGATGTCAACACGCTGGTATTCCCCAACCTGACATCGGCACGTTCCAGCTATAAGATGCTGCAGATGCTGGATGCAGACGTGGAAATTATAGGCCCCATCCAGATGGGATTGAACAAGCCCATCCATTTCATAGACTTTGGAGCCTCAGTACGCGACGTGGTCAACATCGTAGCCGTAGCAACCATCGATGCTTACGTCGATAAGATTAAGAGTCGTATCAACAAGGCGAAATAGGAACAATTTAAAGTCAACATTTTAGCAAATACAAGAACGGTTCGTAATACTCACAGAATCCTCATTTAATATTTTTTAAATAAAAAAAGTAGCCTTCCGAATAACAACGTATCGATATTTTTCGTAACTTTGCACCGCTTTTAAAGGCTATTTGATTTACACTTGCTTGATTTTCAAGAAGTTATAAGAAATTTAAGGAGTAATAGATGAGACAATTAAAGATTCAAAAGAGTATTACGAATCGTTCAAGTGAAGCACTGGATAAGTATCTGGTGGAAATCGGCCGTGCACCGCTGATCAGCATCGACGAGGAAATAGAGCTGGCTCAGAAGATACGCAAGGGCGGTCCGGAAGGCGAGCGCGCCAAGGACAAGCTTGTGACGGCTAATCTGCGTTTCGTAGTATCCGTAGCAAAGCAGTATCAGCATCAGGGATTGACGCTGACTGACTTGATTGACGAGGGTAACATTGGTCTGATTAAGGCCGCTCAGAAATTTGACGAGACACGTGGTTTCAAGTTTATTTCCTATGCCGTTTGGTGGATTCGCCAGTCTATTCTGCAAGCTATTGCCGAGCAGAGCCGTATTGTACGTCTGCCACTGAATCAGGTGGGAAGTCTGAACAAGATTAACCACGAAATCAACAAGTTCGAACAGGAATTCCAACGTCACCCCAGCATTTCGGAGTTGAGTGACGCAACAGCGCTGGACGAAGAGAAAATCTCTCAGTCCATGCAGGCTGACAGCCATCATGTATCTATTGACGCACCGTTTCAAGACGGTGAAGACAACTGCATGCTCGACGTAATGGCTTCTGGCGACGATTCTCGTACGGATCGTCAGGTAGACCATGAGTCGATGGCTTTGGAGCTTAACAACGTGCTGCAGAAAGTACTGAAAGACCGTGAGATTACAATTATCCGCGAGTGTTTTGGCATTGGCTGCCACGAAAAAGGCCTGGAAGAAATCGGCGACCAATTGGGATTGACGCGTGAACGTGTACGCCAAATACGTGAAAAAAGCATTGCTAAGCTACGCGACTCGGGTAATGCACGTATTCTGATGAAATATTTGGGCTAAAAGTTTTGCTGCTCCGAAAATTATTTGTAATTTTGGGGGCGTGAATCTGAAGCTACACATAGCACGACTGCTAATGCTGGGCATGATGACTCTCTTCATGCCCAGTATTCTATATGCCCAGACAACTGATTTGGACATCCTAAATCGCATCTGGGACTATCGGCGCAACTTCAGCCAACCCGTAGCTGGAGAAGAGAAGAACGTGTACCTCCGCTACAGTTTCGGTATTGACAGGAGGAATCTGACACTCTTTCTGGTACCTACCATGTATGTGATTGCCGAAGGTGAACGACAGTTCATCGGAGAATCATACTGCAAGATGCGCTTTCGCAGCAATACCGACTTCGACCTGCAGCGTCAGGTGGTGTGGGGCACTATTCCACGGAACCGCATGGCCATGCCTGCCATGCAGGAGTTTATGAGTCCCAACCTCTACGACATTTCCCTCTACCCTAATCATCTGCTGTCACCATTCCACCGCTCTAACCGCCATTTTTACAAATATCAGATAAAAATAGCCTCTGGCAACATGGCCATACTGCGTTTCAATCCCAAGACGGACAACACACAACTGGTAGCAGGGCATGCCGTAGTGGAAACCACAACAGGACGGTTAGAGGATGTCTTTTTCGAAGGCGAATTTGACATGATCAAATTCAAGGTGTCAGCGAAGATGAACCAACAAGACCAGCACACACCCCTGCCCGAACGCTGTTCGACACAAGCCACCTTCAGTTTTCTCGGCAACCAAATCAAGTCCTATCTGACAGCAGTATTTGATTGTTCGGTATCCCTGCCCGACTCTTTGGATTGCGTGGCTGATGGTGACATGATGGAGCAGTTACGGCCAGAGCCCTTAAACAGCTATGAAAAGAAGATTTATAGCGACCATGAGCTCCAGCAAAAACAAGAAGAGGAAGAAGCTGCCCTGAGAGAGAAGAAAGAACGGGAAGAGAACCCGGACACGACAAGACAAAAGGAACATCGTGACTGGCTGAAGGAGATTGCCTGGGACTATATCGGAGACAATCTCCTCAATGGAAACAGAGCAGACATGGGACACTTGTCGATGCGCTTTTCACCATTATTCAATCCTCTGGAGCTGGGTTATAGTCCCAGTCGTGGTGTGCGCTATAGACTAAAGCTGGGTGCACGCTATACTTGGAACGCACATCGTTTTCTCACGTTCACACCCCAGCTCAGCTACGTTTTTAAGAAAAAACAGTTCTACTACATGCTTCCCCTTCGCATGGACTACAATCCCAAGCGTAACGGCTATGCGGAACTATGCATTGCCAATGGCAACCACATTTCAAGTGATATGATGTCTGATGACTTCCACCATATTATGGGCGATTCCATTGACATGCCAGAGTTCAAAGACCAATACATAGAGGCTTTCAACAATGTTGTCGCTTACGACTGGCTGGAGATCAAGGCAGGTATCGTATATCATAGAAGAAGATCGCTGGACAAAGCATTGATGGAGAAGGCAAACATGACATCAGAATACCGCAGCTTTGCACCCATGATTACCCTGCGCTTCACACCTTGGGACGCCGGACCAACGCTGACAGCCAATTACGAGAAGGCCTTCAAGAATATCTTCCACTCTAATCTGGAATATGAACGCTGGGAGTTTGATGCCGTTTACAAAAAACAACTCAAGAGTCTCCGTTTCCTGAATGCACGTACTGGCGCAGGTCTATATACCCGCCGTAAAAGCTCCTATTTCGTCGACTTCGCCAATTTCCGCGACAACAACCTTCCACAAGGCTGGGAGGACGACTGGTCTGGCGACTTCCAGTTACTCAGCAGCAATTGGTACAACGAGTCAAACTACTACCTGCGTGCCAACCTGTCGTATGAATCCCCCATGCTGGGGCTCTCACATTTGCCCTGGGTAGGACACACGATAGAAAAGGAACGTATTTATCTGAGTGCTCTCTCCATACAGCATACCAGACCCTATTTCGAATTGGGCTATGGATTTAGCAACCGTTTTTTCTCCACAGCCGTCTTTACCAACTTCCTCGGAGGCAAAATACAAGAAATCGGCTGTGAATTCACTATAGAAATATTCAGACGATGGTAAAACCACTTACTGTATACAAGGCCAGCGCCGGAAGTGGAAAGACATTCACACTGGCTGTCGAATACATCAAACTGCTGATAAACAATCCGCAGAGTTATCGTAATATCCTTGCTGTCACCTTCACCAACAAGGCTACAGAGGAAATGAAGATGCGTATTCTCAGCCAGCTTTATGGCATTTGGAAGCATTTGCCAGACTCACGCGATTATCTGGACAAGATCATCGATGAAACCAGTCTTTCTGAAGACGTTGTCACACAACGGGCTGGCATTGCGCTGAACCTTCTGTTACATAATTACAACTATTTCCGCGTAGAAACCATTGACACCTTCTTCCAGAGTGTGCTGCGTAACCTGGCTCGCGAGCTGGACCTTACGGCTAACCTGCGTATTGGGCTGAACGACATACAGGTGGAGGAACAGGCTGTAGACCGACTGATAGACTCGCTGACCCATCAGGACATCATGCTGCAATGGATCATGAAATACATCATGGAAAACATCAGCGACGACCGTTCATGGAACATCATAGGACAAGTGAAGCAGTTTGGGCGTACTATCTTCCGCGACTACTACAAGGAGCAGAGCAAAGAGTTGAACAAACTCATTGGTGTGAAAGGTTTTCTGGAAGCTTACGCCAAGCAGATGCGGGAAATTCGTGCCAATGCCCAACAACAAATGAAAGGCTATGCCCAACAGTTCTTCGATATCCTTGAAAATGAAAGTATCGGCGTTCAAGACCTGAGTTATGGCAAGACTGGCGTCTACGGTTTCTTCTTAAAGCTTTACAATGGGCAATTCGACGAAAACATTGTAGGAACGAGAGTTACAGACTGTATGACATCTCCGGAAAAGTGGTATTCCAAGAAGAATTGTTCACGCCCAGAAATGGTTCACATGCTGGCAGACAGCACTCTCATGCCATTGTTACGCCAAGCCGTAGAAGACCGACCACGCCAATGGAAACTATTCAAGTCAGCTGACCTGACGCTCTCCCATCTGAACCAGCTGCGACTGCTGGATCACATCGATCAGAAGGTCAGAGAAATGAACAGCGAGGCCAACCGTTTCCTGCTTAGCGATACCCAACAACTGTTGCATGAACTCATCAAGGACAGCGACTCCCCCTTCATTTTCGAGAAAATCGGCACCCAACTGGAGCATGTCATGATAGACGAGTTCCAGGACACCAGTACCGTACAATGGCAGAATTTCAAGGTGTTATTACAAGAATGCATGAGCCATACCGACACAGAAAACCTCATTGTCGGTGATGTCAAACAAAGCATCTACCGCTGGCGCTCTGGCGATTGGAGGCTTTTGAACGCTATCGATACAGATTTCCCCCATGCCAACGAGGTAATGGAAATACGCCCCCTTAAAACCAACTACCGTTCTGAGCGCAGAATCATTGACTTCAACAATGCGTTCTTCAAGGAGGCTGCCCAACAGGAGTACGACAGCCAACGCGAAAACTACCCACAGGGGGCAGAACAACTACGCAACGCCTATTCCGACGTTGAGCAGCTCATCCCTGACAAACGTGGTAATGACGGAATGGTCAGCGTCTGTCTATTGCCACAGCGAGACTATCAAGCTACGGTTCTTGGCATGTTGACCGATACAGTCTCCACACTCCTCGACAAGGGACAAAAAGCCCAGGATATTGCCATCCTCGTGCGCTCCAACCAGTATATTCCCATGGTGGCCAACTACTTTGCCGAGCATTTGCCAGAGGTGCGCATCGTCAGCGACGAGGCCTTCCGCCTCGATACTTCTGTATCAGTAAACATTTTGGTTCAGACGCTCCATCTGCTCACCCACCCTGATGACTTGCTGGCTAAAGCAACAGTGGCCAAATTGTATCAGCGTTCCGTGCTCGGCACATCAACAGCAGAAAACGAACTGCTCATCAAAAGCCAGCCTCTCGACGAACTCCTACCGGAAACCTTTGTGCAGCACACACAAGAGCTGCTTCAACTGCCACTCTACGAGCTGACAGAACGGCTCTATGCTATCTTTGAATTGGAAAGACTTCACGAACAGAGTGCCTATATCTGCGCCTTCTACGACCAACTGAACCGGTTTACACAAGACAATTCCACAGATATTGACGCTTTTATCGATGAATGGAAAGAAACCATCTGCAGCAAAACCATCCAGAGCTGCGAAACCGACGGCATACGTATTCTCTCCATACACAAGAGTAAGGGCTTGGAGTTCGACAATGTCCTGATTCCCTTCTGCGACTGGCGACTGGAGCATTCAGATATCCTTTGGTGCCGACCTGCCGAGTCTCCCTTCGATGCGCTGCCCCTCGTTCCTGTGGACTTCAGCCAGAAACAGATGATGGGTACAGTCTTCGAACAGGCCTACCTCGACGAACACCTCCAGAATATCGTCGACAACCTGAATCTGCTCTATGTCGCTTTCACCAGAGCCTCTAAGAATCTCTTTGTTATCGGTCGCCGAGAAACCAAGAATACTCGTTCAACACTCATCGAATCCGTTCTTCCTAAATTAGAACTTAAAGGCAGTACGCTTGAAGGCAAAGAAGATAATAACGGTCCACTGACATTTGTTTACGGTGAAATGGCGAATAACAAGGAACCGTTACAAAACAAAGAACATAAGAATGCAAGCGGCAACGTCTTCTTGCAACCAGTTACTCACAAACCCATCACCTTAACGTCGTTTGACGCAAAAGTCGAGTTCCGCCAAAGCAACAAAAGCCACGAGTTCATCGAAGGTGACGATGAGGGCCAAGAACTGAGCTATATTAAGATTGGTAGTGTTTTACACAACATATTCTCGACCATCAACACTTCTGCCGACATCGATCAGGCTCTTAGCCAGCTCCAGCAGGACGGGGTACTATACGACAATGACGTAACACGAGAAAAGGTCACAAATATGCTCCACAAAAGACTTGAAAGCAATCGTGTAAAAGATTGGTTTTCTGACCATTGGAAGTTATACAACGAATATAGTATCGTTTTTATGAAGGATGGCAAACTAATGGAACGCCGCCCAGACCGAGTAATAACCAACGGTGAGGAAACCCACGTAGTAGACTTCAAGTTTGGCCGTCCTCACGAAGAATATCACGAACAAGTGCAGGAATATATGCAGCTGCTCCGTTCCATGGGACTTCCCAACGTCAAGGGTTGGCTATGGTACGTCTATAGTAATAAAATAGAAGAGGTAGAATACAGATAATAATGAAAGCTCAAAGTTCAAAGTCATGAAAGATTTTCTGGCATACGTCGCAGAAGACATGATAAACAAATACGATACCAATTTGTCCGACATCACTGTCGTATTCCCCAACAAGCGTGCTTCGTTGTTCCTTAACGAACACTTGGCCCGATATGCCAAGAAGCCTGTGTGGAGTCCCCACTACATCACCATCAGCGAGCTGTTCCGCCAGCAATCCCAGCTTATGGTGGCAGACCCTCTAAAGCTGGTGTGCGACCTGCACAAGTCGTTCTGCAAGTGTACTCGGTCACAGGAGAGTCTCGACAAATTCTTCGGCTGGGGACAACTGCTACTTAGCGATTTCGACGATATCGACAAGAACATGGCTGATGCAGACCATGTATTTGCCAACCTGCGTGATATCCACGAGTTGGATGACATCTCTTATCTCACCGAAGAGCAGCGTGACATGATCCGGCGCTTCTTCAGCAATTTCTCAGAAGACCACAACACCGAACTGAAAGAGCGCTTTCTCCGACTGTGGAGTCATTTCGCCGACATTTACCACGATTTCAACGACAGGCTTAGCCATCAGGGACTGACTTACGAGGGTGCTCTTTATCGGCAGGTCGTAGAGCAACAGGAAGGGCAATACCCCCATAGCCATTATCTGTTTGTAGGCTTCAACTTGCTGCAGAAGGTAGAGCAACAACTGTTCAACCACCTGATGAAGAACGGCAAGGCTCGTTTCTACTGGGACTTCGACCATTATTATATGGAGGGACACGAAGCAGGCCAATACATCGGCCAATACCTGAAGTATTTCCCCAATGAGCTGGACGTTGATGCCGATGAAATCTACGGAAATTTCAACCATGCCAAGAGAATCCACTATATCTCCGCCCCTACGGAGAATATCCAGGCCCGCTATGTCAGCAACTGGCTCCGCGAAGAGATCCAGCATGCTGACGGGACAACGGCCACCCGTTTTCAGGACGGGCGAAAGACAGCAATTGTACTCTGCAACGAAGCTCTCCTGCAAGTGATCATACACTCCTTACCCCCTGAGGTTGATAAGGTTAATATCACTACGGGGTATCCACTAGAGCAGACACCTGTAGCATCCTTCATACAACTCTGGTTCAACCTTCAGTTGGGAGGACACACACCACGACTGTTACGAGCCCTGCAGCGTCATCCTTATGTCCAGTACATCGACTTGCCTGCAGCCCTCGATACGCCAGCCGACACGTCCATTACGACACAATTGCTGAACCTGCTCCGCCAGATTGCCACCAATGCAAAGGACACCGTTACCGACCCTTTGTATCAGGAATCACTGTTCCGCGCCTATACGCTGCTAAACCGATTGCAAAGCCTCATCAGCAGCGGTGACCTCGTCGTTGACGACATCACCCTACAACGACTGACCAGCCAGCTGATCCAGCAAACGACCATTCCTTTCCACGGCGAACCAGCAGAAGGCGTACAGGTTATGGGCGTTCTTGAAACACGTAACCTGGATTTCGACCACGTCATCCTACTGTCGTGCAACGAAGGCAACATGCCGAAAGGAGTCAACGACAGCTCGTTTATTCCACATAACATCCGCAGGGCCTACGAACTGACCACCGTCGACAACAAGGTCGCCATCTATGCATATTACTTCCATCGCCTGATACAACGTGCCAAGGACATCACCATCCTTTTCAACAGTTCCACCGAAGATGGCCAGCGGGGAGAGATGAGCCGTTTCATGCTCCAGATGCTGGTAGAAAGTCCCCATTCCATCGAGCGTCACCTGCTGCAGTCCGGCCAGTCTGTGGCTGGCTGGCAGCCCAGGGACATCGAGAAGGACGATCGTATCATGAAGATACTTAACTACAGCTTTTCCTCTTCTGACAACAGACTGTCGCCAACGGCCATCTGTAAGTATATGCGTTGCCAGCTGCAGTTCTACTACCGTTATGTGGCCGGCATTAAAGAGCCCGAGGTTCCCGACGATGAACAGGATTTGGACAATCGCATCTTCGGAACGATATTCCACGAAGCGGCTGATATTATATATCACCAACTTCCTCAACAGATTAATAAAGAAATCCCCGACCATTTGCTGAAGTCAAAAGTAGAGATAGAACGGGCTGTCGACGAGGCCTTCCACCGTGTCATACCGCACATTCCGCCCAATGGTCTGCATCTCATCAACCGCGAGGTTATCATCCACTACCTGCGCCAGCTCATCAGCATCGACCGCCGGTTAGCACCTTTTACCATTCTCGGTCTGGAGTGCAATATTAACAGGAAGCTGGAACATCACGATGTTGTTATCGGAGGGCGCATTGACCGTCTTGACCTCATCAATATCGGAACGCCTGACGAATGCATCCGCGTGATAGACTACAAGACAGGGAGTCGCCGACTGAAGCCGTTGGCCGATGTGGATGCAATCTTCCAGCCTGAGAATATCCACAATCATGCGGACTATTACCTGCAAACATTTGTATATGCTGACATCATCAGTCGCCAGCAGCCCTCGAAGCGTAAGGTCTCTCCAGCCCTGTTGTTCATCCAACATTCTGGCGGCGAAGATTATGACCCCACACTCTACTTCGGCCAGGAGCGCATCAATGACATAGCCAACTACTCCATGCGTTTCAATGAGCTGTTGGAACAGGTCGTTAGTGAGATTTTCTCAAAAGATAATCCTTTCCGTCCCACCAACGACATGAAAGTTTGCCAGACATGCCCCTACGCACAACTCTGCCGACACTAAAAGGAGGCTAAAACAGTTAATGAAGATTAAATTATCGCCCTAAGGTGTAAAAACAACACTTCGTGTCGATTTTTTATTCATTTTTCCATTGTCGTTTCAAAATAAAGTTGTAATTTTACACCCAAATTCATTAGTATAACTAAAAACAAGAAGAAAAATGAAAAAACTGAAGACTGTTTTTGTGAGTATGGGTGTGACCTTGGCCATGCTTTCTGCATGTAATTCAGCACCCCAGCAGACGCTGACCGTATCGGGGCTTGATGCGGCAAAGTTCGACACCATCATCAACGAGAAGCCCGTAAAACTCTACACGTTGAAAAATGCCAACGGCATAGAGGTGTGCATTACTAACTACGGTGGGCGCGTAGTTTCGCTCGTGGTACCCGACAAGGATGGCAAGCCGACTGATGTCGTGCTGGGCTTCGACAACATCGCCCAGTATGCCGACACGCTGAATTCACCCACTGACTATGGTTCCAGCGTAGGTCGCTACGCCAACCGCATCAACATGGGCAAATTCATGCTCGACGGTCAGGAGTATCAGCTCCGTCAGAACGACAAGCACGATGGTCGTGACCATTGTCTGCATGGTGGTGGTGCTACCGGCTGGATGAACCAGGTTTATGATGTTGTTGAGGTCAACGACACCCTGATTAAGCTTCAGATCAATGCTGCCGACGGTGAGAACGGTTTCCCCGGCAATGTCGTGGCGACGACTACCTATAAGGTGACTGCCGACAACATGCTTGACATCGTTTGGGAGGCAACTACCGACAAATCTACCATCATCAACCAGACCAACCACAACTACTACAACTTGAGTGGCGATTTGGAGAATGCCGCCTACGACCAGATACTCTATGTCAATGCCGACAACTTCACCGAGAGCGACGACAGCTACATGCCTACTGGCAAGATTCTGCCTGTTGAGGGCACCCCGATGGACTTCCGCACACCGCATGCTGTTGGTGACTCCATCCATTCTGAATACTATCAGGTCAAGAACGCTCACGGCTATGACCACAACTGGTGCCTGAACACCAATGGTGACGACACTCAGGTATGTGCATCGCTCTACAGTCCCAAGACAGGTATCTTCATGGAGATGTTCACCAACGAGCCTGGCATACAGGTCTACAGTGGCAATTTCCAGGGCGTCGGCGGCGAGGAGAACATCGTCCGCAAGCTCGGTAAGAAGTATCCCCAGCACGTCAGCATCTGCTTAGAGAGCCAGAAGTATCCCGACAGCCCCAATCATCCCGAGTGGGCCAGTCCGGTAGTGACTCCCGAGAAGCCTTATTACAGCCACGCTGCCTACAAGTTCTCGGTAAAATAATTATCAATTGTTCATTATCAATTAAAAAGAATATTTTATGGCATTATTAGACTGGATTGTCATTGGCGTATTCTGCCTCGCGCTGATTGGCATTGTAGTATGGGTTGTCTCGCAGAAGAATGACAACTCGGCAGACTATTTTTTAGGTGGTAAGGACGCAACGTGGATTGCCATCGGTGCATCTATCTTCGCTTCTAACATCGGTTCCGAGCACCTCATCGGACTGGCTGGTGCCGGTGCATCGTCAGGTATGGCAATGGCCCATTGGGAGATTCAGGGGTGGATGATCCTGATTCTGGGTTGGGTCTTCGTACCGTTCTATACCCGCTCGATGGTGTACACCATGCCTGAGTTCCTGGAGCGCCGTTTCAACAAGGAGAGCCGCACCATCCTCTCAGTCATTTCGCTGATTTCCTACGTGCTGACCAAGGTAGCCGTGACGGTTTATGCCGGCGGACTCGTATTCCAACAGGTATTCGGCATCAAGGAACTCTGGGGCATTGACTTCTTCTGGATTGCCGCCATCGGCCTGGTGCTCATTACAGCAGCCTACACCATTTTCGGTGGTATGAAGAGTGTGCTCTACACCTCCGTGCTGCAGACACCTATCTTATTATTAGGATCACTCATCATCCTCGTGCTGGGTCTGAAAGCCCTGGGCAGCTGGGACCAGATGCTGGCCCTCTGCGACGTGAAGCCCAGCTACGACGGTGCCACAGGTACGATGATCCACCTCATGCGTTCCAACAGCGACCCGCAGTATCCTTGGCTTGGTGCCTTGGTAGGCTCGGCTGTCATCGGTTTCTGGTACTGGTGTACCGATCAGTTCATCGTTCAGCGCGTACTCTCAGGCAAGAATGAGAAGGAAGCCCGCCGCGGTACCATCTTCGGTGCATACCTGAAGCTGCTGCCCGTGTTCCTGTTCCTCATCCCCGGTATGATTGCTTTTGCACTCCACCAGAAGTATCTGGCAGCAGGCGGCGAGGGATTCCTGCCCTTACTGGCTAACGGCAACCCCAACGCCGATGCAGCCTTCCCCACCCTCGTGGCCAAGATTCTGCCCGCCGGTGTGAAGGGTCTCGTGGTCTGTGGTATCCTCGCAGCCCTGATGTCGTCGCTGGCTTCGTTGTTCAACTCTTCAGCCATGCTCTTCACCATCGACTTCTGGAAGCGCCTGAAGCCCAATACCTCTGAGAAGAGTCTCGTAACCATCGGTCAGATAGCTACCGTGGTTATCGTGATTCTCGGTATTCTGTGGATTCCCATCATGCGCTCTGTAGGCGACGTGCTCTACACCTATCTGCAGGACGTACAGTCTGTGCTGGCTCCTGGCATTGCTGCAGCCTTCCTACTTGGTATTACCTGGAAGCGTGCTTCTGCCAAGGGTGGTATGTGGGGCTTGCTCTCAGGTATCATCATCGGTCTGACACGTCTGGGTGCGAAAGTGTATTACAGCAACACTACGGACGCTGCCGACTCTTGGTTCAAGGCTGTGTTCTACGACTTCAACTGGCTGTTCTTCTGCGGCGTCATGCTGGTAGTCTGCTGTCTGGTGGTGTTTGTCGTATCGCTCTGTACAGAGGCTCCCGACGAGAAGAAAATACAAGGCTTGGTCTTCGGCACCTCTACCCCTGAGCAGAGAGCTGCTACCCGCGCCAGCTGGAACCACTGGGACATCATCCATACCGTTATCATTCTGGGAATCACCGTTGCCTTCTATATTTATTTCTGGTAAACTTATCAGTTAATTATTAACAGAGATGACAACCTATTATTCAGAATTTCAGAAAGTATTCCTGTCTGTCGACTGTATCATCTTCGGTTTCGACCAGAACAAGCTGAAGGTGCTCGTCGGACGCAGACAACTCGAGCCTGGTCGTGGCGAATGGAGCCTCTATGGAGGCTTCGTCCGCGCCGACGAAAGTTTGGATGCTGCAGCAGACCGCACCTTGGAGCAGCTGACGGGACTCAAGCACGTCTATATGCGACAGGTAGGAGCTTTCGGTAACCTTGACCGTGACCCGGGTGAGCGAGTGGTGTCAGTAGCCTACTACGCACTCATCAACGTAAAGGACTATGACGAGAAACTCCGCAAGAAACATGGTGTCGAATGGGTGAACATCGAGGAAATGCCCCAGATGTACTCCGACCATAACATCATGGTAAAAAAAGCCCGCAAACTGATGCAGCAGAAGATGGTGACAGAACCTGTAGGATTTGAACTACTGCCCGATCTCTTTACGCTGACCCAGCTTCAGCGACTCTATGAGGCTGTCTATGGCCATGAGATTGACAAGCGCAACTTCCGCAAGCGCCTCAAGGATATGGATTATATCGAAAAGACAGATCTTATCGACAAGCTGACTTCTAAGCGTGGAGCAGCCCTCTACCGCTTCAACAGGCATGTCTATAACGAAGAACCGACGTTTAAACTTAGAATCAAGTAAAACAATGTTAGAAGAACTGAAACAAAAAGTGTTCAAGGCCAATCTAGACCTTGTTAAACACAACCTCGTGATATTCACTTGGGGCAATGTCAGCGGCATCGACCGTGAGAATGGCCTCGTGGTCATCAAGCCCTCCGGTGTGGAGTATGACGTCATGAAGGCCAGCGACATGGTAGTTGTTGACCTCATGACTGGCAAAGTCGTTGATGGTGACCTCAACCCCTCGAGCGACACTCCCACCCACTTGGTGCTCTACCGTGCCTTCCCCGAAATCGGAGGCATTGTCCACACCCATTCCACCTATGCCACCGCATGGGCTCAGACAGGTCTCGACATCCCCAATATCGGCACTACCCACGCTGACTATTTCCACGATAGCATTCCCTGCACCGCCGATATGACGGAGGACCAGATGGCTGAATATGAATACAATACGGGTGTCGTGATGGTGAACCGCATCCTGAATGGTAACATCAATCCCATTCATACTCCTGCCGCCTTGGTGAAGAACCACGGTCCGTTCGCCTGGGGTAAAGATCCTGACCAGGCTGTCTATCATGCCGTCGTCACTGAACAGGTGGCCAAGATGGCCTACATCTCATACACGCTGAATCCCAAGACGACAATGAATCCATTGTTAGTAGAAAAACATTTCAGCCGCAAGCATGGTCCAAATGCCTACTACGGACAGAAAAAGAAAGAAGAATAATATGAAAACTATGTTTGAAAATTTAGAGATTTGGTGGGTGACCGGTGCACAGCTCCTCTATGGTGGTGACGCTGTCGTTGCCGTTGATGGCCACTCGAAGGAAATGGTCGAGGGACTGAACAAGTCGGGCATTATTCCCATCAAGATTGTATATAAAGGTACAGCCAACAGTTCGAAGGAAGTTGAGCTGGTCATGCTCGCTGCCAACAACGAGGAGAAGTGCGTGGGTATCATCACCTGGATGCACACCTTCTCGCCTGCCAAGATGTGGATCAAAGGCCTGCAGAAGCTGCAGAAGCCGCTGCTCCACTTCCATACCCAGTATAATGCTGAGATTCCCTGGGACACCATCGACATGGACTTCATGAACCTGAACCAGTCGGCCCATGGCGACATTGAGTTCGGTCATATCTGCACCCGCATGCGCATTCAGCGCAAGGTGGTTTGCGGCTACTGGAAGGACCAAGAGGCTCAGCAGAAGATTGCCGTGTGGGCTCGCGTAGCTGCCGGTGTGGCTGATGCCAAGAACGTTCGCTGTCTGATGTTCGGTATGAACATGAACAACGTGGCCGTCACCGATGGCGACCGCGTAGAGTTCGAGCAGCGTCTGGGTTATCACGTCGACTACTACCCCGTCAGCTCGCTGATGGACTACTGGAAGAAGGTCACCGACGCAGAGGCTGACGCCCTCGTCGAGGAATATAAGAAGCTCTACACCATCAAGATTGACGAGAGCGGCGAAGCTGTCTACTGGGAGAAGGTGAAGAACGCTGCCAAGGCAGAAATTGCTCTCCGTCGCGTGCTGAAGGACGAAGGCGCCACTGCCTTCACCACCAACTTCGACGACCTGGGCGATGCCGACATCAACCAGCCCGACTTCTGTGGCTTCGACCAGATTCCAGGTCTTGCCTCACAACGTCTGATGGCCGAGGGTATCGGTTTTGGTGCCGAGGGCGACTGGAAGACCGCCTGCCTCTATCGCACCCTTTACATCATCCAGCAGGGCATGCCCATCGGTTGCTCGTTCCTTGAGGACTATACCCTGAACTTCGCCGGCAGCCAGTCGTCATGTCTGCAAAGCCACATGCTCGAAATCTGTCCGCTCATCGCCAGTGACAAGCCTAAGCTCGAGGTACACTTCCTCGGCATCGGCATCCGAAAGCAGCAGACAGCCCGCCTCGTCTTCACCTCGAAGACCGGTCGTGGCATCAAGGCTACCGTCGTTGACCTCGGCAACCGCTTCCGTCTGATCTCGCAGGAGGTAGAGTGCATCGAGCCCAAGCCCATGCCCCACCTGCCCGTGGCCAGCGCCCTTTGGGTGCCCCAGCCCACCTTCGAGGTTGGTGTTGGAGCCTGGATTCTGGCCGGTGGTACCCACCACAGCGCCTTCTCCTACGACATTACCGAAGAATACTGGGAGGATTTCGCCGAGATGCTGGGCATCGAGTATGTCAAGATCAACAAGGACACCAAGTCCTACGAGTTCAAGCAGCAGCTGCAGAACAACGAAATGTACTACATGCTGAACAAGGCCCTGAAGTAACCACTACTCGAACGACATTCCAGTAAGCCACCGCTTACTACACATAAAATGAGCTGACTCACCATTTGGGTCTGCTCATTTTTCATTTGAAGAGTTCAGGATTTGCCTTTATTAATTACGTAGATACCAAGTGCAGCGAGCCCTCCGGCAAGTGCATATTTCAGATGGAATGTCTCGCCAAGACATAGGCATGACGTCACAGCACCCACAATGGGAATCAGTGAATTGTGTATAGCCACCTTCCCCACGGGATTACAGCTGAGCAGTTTGTTATAGAGTGAAAAACCGACGGCGGAGATGGCGATGAGCAGAATCAGGCAGAAGATGCCGAGCATGTTTACATGGGGCAAAGTGCCACCAAAAGCCATGCCTGGAACGATGAGCAAAAGACCTCCGACAGCGAGGCTATAGCCCGTTCCGACAAAGACATCCACCCGTTTACTGAGTCCGCGAGTCATCAGGTTAGCCGTTGCCCCACAGATGGCGTTGAGGATGATCATGCCATCGCCCAGCCAAGTGAACTGTCCGCTTTCCGCGCCACCGATATTCAAAGCCAAGATGCCGCTGAATCCCACGGCACAGCCAAGAAGTTTGCGTAAGGTTAGCCTGTCGCTTTTAAAATAGGCACAGGCAAATAGTACCACCAGAAATGTGCTCAGCGAATTGAGGATGGCTGCCCGTGCCCCTTCACTATGCGACATGCCGACATAGAAGAAGAAATAGTGAAGCGTGGTGTTCATCAGTGTAAAGGCAAGGATGAATCGCCAGTCGCCTACTCTGTTTGGTTTAAAAGAACGTCCATTGCTTCTGGCGACAGAGAGGATTATCAAACCGGCAACGGCAAAGCGGATGCCTGCAAAGAGCATCTTGCTGCCTGTCATGTCCGGTGTAATGCCAAAAGCATTAAAGCCTACTTTGATGAGAGGGAATGCCCATCCCCACGCTATTGCTGCCGTCAGGGCAAACACCTCCACCCATACAGGGCGCTGGAATATGGATATTCTCGCTTGTTCCATCTCTCTTGTTAAGACTCATTGATGAATTCGAGCACAAAGTTACGAAAAAAAATCAATTTATTTTGCTAAATCAAATCTTTTTCATATATTTGCAAGCTGTAAGACTAATAACTAAAAACAAAAGTATTCTATTTATGACAGTATTAATGGTTATTCAACTTCTGATAGTGCTCGGAGCACTGTGGGTTGGTTCTCGCTATGGCAGTCTGGCTCTGGGAGCAATCTCAGGTATCGGTCTCGCACTGCTCGTCTTCGGTTTCGGTATGAAACCCGGTTCTCCCCCTACCGATGTCATCTACATCATCATTGCCGCCGTGACCTGTGCTGGTATCATGCAGGCATCGGGCGGTATGGACTGGCTGATACAGATTGCCGAGAAGATGTTGCGCAAGCATCCGGACCGCATCACGTTCCTGGCTCCGCTGTGTACGTTCTTCCTAACGGTGCTGGTAGGTACGGGTCACGTGGTGTACACGCTGATGCCGATTATCTGTGACATCGCATTGAAGAAGGGTATCCGCCCGGAGCGTCCCTGTGGTGTGGCCAGTATCGCGTCGCAGGTGGGTATTACCTGTTCGCCCATCGCCGCAGCTGTTGTGGCCTTCGTGAGCATCTCCAACACCAATGGTTTCGACATCACCATCCCTAAGGTGCTGATGGTCAGCATTCCGGCATGTATTTGTGGACTGATGGCTGCTGCAAGTGCTTCCTACAGACGCGGTCTGGACTTGGACAAAGACCCTCAGTTCCAGGCAAAGCTGAAAGACCCTGAGCAGTATAAATACATCTATGGCAGCAATGCAACGACTCTTGACAAGCAGATTCCGAAGGAAGCCAAGCTTGCCGTGTACATCTTCCTGGGTGCCCTCGCCGTCATTGTGTTCTTCGCCATCTTCCAAGACTTACTGCCTTCGTACAGGACCCTCCGTGCCGTTCCGAATGCCGATGCCCTCTATATAAGCAAAGACCTGGCTGTTACGGGTGACCAGCTGGTAAAGGCGAATGTTCATCTGCATGGTACTACCGAATGGTTTGACAAAAAGTTGGCCATGAACCTGGTGATCCAGATTGTCATGATTACCGCTGCAGCCCTGATGATTATCTTCTGCAAGGCCTCACCGAAGAAAGCCGTCGCAGGTCCCGTTTGGCAGTCGGGTATGGTGGCCGTTGTTGCTATCTATGGAATCGCATGGCTTGCCGATACTTATTTCTCCAACTATATGGGTGAGATGAAGATGATGTTGGCTGGTGTCGTTTCGGAGTATCCGTGGTCCATCGCCTTCGTGTTCTTCCTAGTATCCGTACTTATCAACTCACAGGGTGCTGTTGTTGTAGCCATGCTGCCACTGGCCTACTCACTGGGCATTGCAGGTCCTGTACTGCTGGGTGTGCTGCCTTCGGTCTACGGCTATTTCTTCATCCCGAACTATCCATCGGATATTGCAACTGTGAACTTCGACCGGTCAGGAACGACGGTGATTGGTAAATACCTGCTGAACCACTCGTTCATGATGCCGGGACTCATCTGTGTCATCACGTCGACCATCGTGGCCTACCTGCTGTCTATGTTGTTCTTCTAAGAACACGTAACTTGTAGTGGCTGCCATCGTAGTCGATGCGCATGATACGCCGATTGTCGCTATCATCATCGTCAAGATGAATGAGCCGTCCTATAGATAGTGCCACGTGACCCATGGTACGCCGGAGATTAATCTCGACACAGGGATGAAGCAGTCCACCCTTTACAATCATCATATCGATGCCGAAGGGGCCTTCATAACCTGAGAGGTCAAGGCGGGACAACACCTGATCACGAACACGGTCGAGAAGATCCAATGAGACATAGCGGCTGAGTGTTTGTCGTTTGACACGCTCGCCCGCTATCATATTTCCAATATAGGCGCCATTACGGGTGACAAACAGCGAGAGGCCCTCATAGCGGATGACACCACCTTCTGCTGTAAACTCCATGCCGAAGTCCTTTGCCTTATGGTAGAAAGGCTCTACCATGATACTGCCCTGACGTTGGATGACATGGCGCACCCACTCCATCTTACTGTCGAAGCGTACCCCTCGCCCACTCGACGACCAGGGTGCCTTTGTCACCACCTGGCCATAACGGTGCAGTAGAGCCTCGACATCAGCCTCCGTCGTACACTCATAGGCTTCACCTACCGTTCCCTCCATTTGCAGGAAAGGAAGCAAACAGGCAGATGTACGGCGGTGTGACAACTGACGGATGCGCCCCAAATCGGCATCTGAGGGCAACAGCGACTCATCAGTTCCCTTACGCTTCAACATAGCCTTCAAAGCCAGGTCCCAGCCCCAAGGTTCGATACTGGTCGTTTCCTTGGCAGAAACAACCTGTTCCCATGGGAGAAACAACTTGTTTCCTTGGGAGAAACAACCTGTTTCTGAGTGAGGAACAAGTCGAAACAATAATCGCTTCCATTGTTTGGCAGCATGTTCCGGATTCTCTACCAGCACTCTGTCGTCTTTCTGTGCCCATAGAGCGGGCAGGAAGTCGAGGTCTGCACGTAGCTGGCGACCTGCATGAGGAGCAGTAAAATTGGCCAGATTGGCGGCCAGTGCAATATCGTGTTCAGGATTGAAGATGTGAAGTGTCATTGTGTGGTGATAGGTGTTAGGGGATAGGTGATGGGGGGGCGGAGTGAGAAAAACCCGCTCTGCGTCATAGCAGGGCGGGCATTTTTTTCTCTTAAAGAAACCGTACGAGTTACTTTACTTTAGCAACGATGGCCTTGAATGCCTCGGGGTTATTCAGGGCGAGGTCGGCGAGCACCTTGCGGTTGATCTCGATGCCGGCCTTAGCCAGCTTACCCATCAGCACTGAATAGCTCATACCCTCCTGACGAGCGGCAGCGTTGATACGCTGAATCCACAGGGCGCGGAAGGTGCGCTTCTTGTTCTTACGGTCGCGATAAGCGTAGGTAAGACCCTTCTCCCAAGTGTTCTTGGCTACTGTCCAAACATTCTTGCGGGCACCAAAGTAACCGCGAGTGAGTTTCAGAATTCTTTTAC
>JAEEGG010000735.1_pt1 | contig 96436 bp, 77 predicted proteins | sample 9134161 | NCBI WGS metagenome assembly JAEEGG01 (sample SAMN16246543, study PRJNA631951) | gut metagenome | biome: gut microbiome; feature: rumen; material: CR-attached | host: Bos | place: Iran: Karaj | collected 2018-10
TGGAGGACCCATCGTGAGGATTCCTACTGGTGAGCCTGGGTTCTGCTCCTTCAGACGAAGGGCCTGCTCCAAGGCGTTCAAATCTTCTGGATTGAAGATGGCGGGTAGGGCAGCGCGGTTTACTGTACCTTCGGCAGTCATTGCGTCCTTACCCACGTTACGGGTGTCTGGCACTTGCTTGGCCAGAACAACAATCTTTAAAGCCATTTCTTAAAAAATAAATATGTTTCTATGTTCCTATGTCAAATAATATACTGTACCTATATTTCAAAAACGCCTGCAAAGGTACGACTTTTTGCGCACACAGCCAAATAAAATGCACAAAAACCGTCTTTTTGTGCACAATAAGGTGGGTTTTGTGCACTTTTCCTTTTCTTCTTTTCTTAACTTTCAGCATTTCCACACGATATTATCAATAAAAAAGTGTGTTTTTGTTTTGTATTGTTCTCGCTTATTCGTACCTTTGCACCAAAATTGTCAAATAGTAAATTGTCAAATAGTTAATTGAAATGATGACAGCCAACGAGATTCGCGAATCGTTCAAGAAGTTTTTCGAGCAGAAACAGCACGCCATTGTGCCTTCCGCTCCCATGGTGATTAAAGATGACCCTACACTGATGTTCACCAATGCAGGCATGAACCAGTGGAAGGATATAATATTAGGTACGCGCGACCCTGAACCACGTCGCCGGGCCGACACACAGAAGTGTCTCCGCGTCAGCGGTAAACACAACGACCTGGAAGAGGTAGGTCATGACACCTACCACCACACCATGTTCGAGATGTTGGGCAACTGGTCGTTTGGCGACTACTTCAAGGAAGGTGCCATCGACATGGCCTGGGAATATTTAGTGGACGTCCTGAAGCTGAATCCTGAGGACCTGTATGTCACTGTCTTTGAGGGTTCCCCCGAAGAAAACATCCCTCGCGACGACGAGGCCGCAAAGTATTGGGCCAAGCACGTGCCTGAGGACCACATCATTAACGGCAACAAGCACGACAACTTCTGGGAGATGGGCGACACAGGTCCCTGTGGTCCTTGTTCTGAAATCCATGTTGACTCGCGTACTCCTGAGCAGAAGGCTGCCAGCAGTAAGACTGGTCGCGAACTGGTAAACCAGGACGACCCGCAGGTCATCGAGATTTGGAACCTTGTATTCATGCAGTTCAACCGCAAGGCCGACGGTAGCCTTGAGAAGCTTTCTATGAACGTCATTGACACGGGCATGGGCTTCGAACGACTGGTTCGCATGATGCAGGGCAAACACTCCAATTACGATACTGATGTCTTTCAGCCCATCATCAAGGCTGAGCAGGACATCACGGGACTGAAGTATTATACCTTTGAGGAAGAGAGCCAACAGCCAATTGCCAAGAGCCAAGATGACATCAACGTTGCCATGCGCGTCTGTGCAGACCATCTGCGTGCCGTGTCGTTCTCGATAGCTGACGGTCAGCTGCCGTCGAACGCCAAGGCCGGCTATGTCATCCGCCGCATCCTGCGTCGTGCCGTGCGCTATGCTTACACCTTCCTTGGTCAGAAGGACGGCTTCCTCTATAAACTTGTACCTACGCTGGTTCACGAGATGGGTGATGCCTTCCCTGAACTGAAGGCCCAGCAGCAGCTGATTACCAAGGTTATCAAGGAAGAGGAGGACAGCTTCCTGCGTACCCTCGATAAAGGAATTGGCATGCTGAACGACGCTATGGACAAGATGAAGGCCGAAGGCAAGACTGAACTTGACGGCGTTCAGGCTTTCCGCCTGTTCGACACTTACGGATTCCCCCTTGACCTTACTGAACTTATTTGCCGTGAGAATGGCTATACGGTCAACGAGGAGCAGTTCAACGTCGAGATGCAGAAGCAGAAGGAGCGTGCCCGTAATGCTGCTGCCGTAGAAAATTCAGACTGGACGGAACTACAGTTAGGCGAACAGCAGTTTGTTGGTTACGACTACACGGAATACAACTGCCATGTCCTGCGTTACCGCAAAGTGACCCAGAAAAAGAACGAGTTCTACGAACTGGTCCTCGACTATACGCCGTTCTATGGCGAGATGGGTGGACAGGTAGGCGACTGTGGCGTGCTTTGCAATGAAAACGAGACGATAGACATCATCGACGCCAAGCGCGAAAACAACCAGACCGTACATATTGTCAAACAACTGCCTAAGGAACCGACGGCAGAGTTTATGGCTTGTGTGGACACCGATAAGCGCTACGCTTCTGCGGCTAACCACACTGCAACTCACCTCTTGGACTATGCTCTGAAACAGATTCTGGGTGACCATGTGGAGCAGAAGGGCTCGTTTGTTTCATCTGACACGCTGCGTTTTGACTTCTCGCATTTCGAGAAGGTCAGCGACGAGCAGTTGCGAGAGGTAGAGCGCATGGTGAATGACATGATCCGTCAGGACATCCACATCGACGAGCACCGTGACGTACCATTCGATGAGGCCAAGAAGCTCGGTGCCATTGCCCTCTTCGGCGAGAAGTACGGCGATAAGGTTCGCGTGGTACGCTTCGGACCGTCTTGCGAGTTCTGCGGTGGTATCCATGCCACCTCGACGGGGCGTATCGGATTCTTCAAGATTCTCTCCGAGAGCAGTGTTGCCGCTGGCATCCGTCGCATCGAGGCCACTACAGGGCGCGACTGTGAGGAACGTCTATATCAGATGGAAGACATCCTGAAGAACATCAAGTCGTTCTTCAATAACGCCAAGGATTTGCAAGGCGTTATCCGCAAGTACATTGAGGAACACGACAGCATGAGGAAGGAGATAGAAGGCTTCCAGGCTCAGGCTGTCGAGCGCGCTGCACAGCGTCTGGTTGAGAAAGCCCGTGAGGTGAATGGTGTAAAAGTCATTACCGCCGTAATACCCATGGCTCCTGCGGCTGCCAAGGACCTCGCCTTTAAGGTTCGCGCCGCAGTAGATGGCTCACTGCTCTGCGTTATCGGTTCGCACGACAATAACAAACCCCAGCTGTCCATCATGATGAGCGACGACATGGTCAGTGACCACGGCCTGAATGCCGGTCAGTTGGTGCGCGAAGCCGCTAAACTGATTCAAGGAGGTGGTGGTGGTCAGCCCCACTTCGCCCAGGCTGGTGGCAAGAACGTCGACGGTCTCTCTGCTGCAGTCGACAGGGTTCTTGAATTAGCTAAGTTATAAGATACAAAATAATATGTTTAACAACTAAAAACGAACGATTATGAAAAAGTTTCTTTTGACCCTTGTCGCCCTGATGGCTATAGCCGTCACTGCTGACGCACAGACAGTCTACATCTCCTCAGGTAGTGGTGCCGTAGCCTATCACAAGAGTAAGGATTGTAGCTATCTGACCAAGTCGAAGGACGTGAAGAGCGTGTCGACCTCAGAAGCCAAGAATATGGGTCGCCATGCCTGTGCACGCTGCTTTGGTTCTGCTGCTGCCTCTTCCACTAAGAAGGAGGTAACCAAAAAGGAAACTGTAACGAAGAATAGTCCTGCCCGCGACGAGAAGGGCCGCTTCATCAAGAAGGCCGATACTGAGAAAAAGACTACCGAGAAGAAGGTAAAGGAGACCAAGACGACTGTTGAAAAGAAGACCACTGAGGCCAAGAAGTCTACTCCTGCCCGTGACGAGAAGGGACGTTTCATTAAGAAGGCCGACACCGAGAAGAAGACTGCCGAGAAGAAGGTGAATGAGACCAAGAAGACTTCTGAGAAAAAGGTAAAGGAGACCAAGAAGGCCGCGGAAAAGAAAATTACGGACACGAAGGAAAAGAAGGAGAAGAAGTCAACTCCCGCCCGTGACGAGAAGGGTCGCTTCATCAAGAAGGCTGCATAAGCCAGTATGGGCATACTGTATGTAGTACCCACGCCTGTGGGGAATATGGAAGACATGACGCTGCGCGCCATCCGAATTCTGAAGGAAGCGGATGTGGTGTTGGCTGAGGACACCCGCACGTCGGGTATCCTGCTGAAGCACTTCGAGATTAAGCAGCACCTGTTGTCTCACCATAAGTTCAACGAGCATGGCACGTCGGCGGCCATTGTTGAGCGCCTGCAGGCAGGACAAACGGTAGCACTTGTCAGTGATGCCGGTACGCCGGGGATTTCGGATCCTGGGTTCTTCTTAGTGCGCGAGGCTGTGCGGGCAGGTGTCGAGGTACAGACATTGCCTGGTGCTACGGCTTTTGTGCCGGCTTTGGTGAGTAGTGGATTGCCCTGCGACCGCTTCTGCTTTGAAGGTTTTCTACCTCAGAAGAAGGGGCGCCAGTCAAAGGTGGAGGCACTTCGCGACGAGGAACGCACCATGGTGTTCTATGAGTCACCCTACCGCGTGGTGAAGACGTTACAACTGTTTCGCGAGGTATTTGGTGCCGACCGTCAGGTCAGTGTCTGCCGCGAAATATCAAAGGTGCATGAAGAGAGCGTCCGCGGCACTTTGGATGAAGTCATTGCCCATTTCACGGATCATGAGCCGCGTGGCGAGTTCGTCATCGTCGTCGCAGGAAAAGAAAAGTCGTAAAACGTGATATCGAAATAATATAACAACGAAAAAACGAGATAACGAAAAGAAAAAATGAAAAAACTATTAGTTTTGATGTTGTGTATGACGGCTTTGGTCGCCTGCAACGAGAAGAAAACGAACGCGGTAGACCTGCGCTTGACACAACAGGCCGACTCGCTGAACCGTATCATCGCTCAGAAGGACAACGAGATTAACGACATGATGAGTACGATGAATGACATCGAGGAGGGCTTCCGCGCCATCAGCGCTGCTGAAGACCGTGTAAGCGTAGCCCGTCAGGGCGAAGGTGCCAGTTCTGCAGAGCGCATTCGTGAGAACATGCAGTTCATTAAGCAGACCATGCAGCAGAACCGCGAACTCATCAGCAAACTGCGCAACCAGCTGCGCCAGAGTTCGGTGAAGAGCGATGAGTTGCGCCGTATGCTCGAGAACTTCACTCAGCAGTTAGAGGAGAAGGATAGTCAGTTGAAAGCCTTGCAGGCTGAACTTCAGGCCAAGAACATCCAGATTGGTGAACTCACTGAGCAGGTTAGCGATTTGACTACCAATGTCAGCACGCTGAAGGAAGAAACCACTCAGAAGTCGGAAACTATTTCGACGCAGGACAAGCAGCTGCATTCGGCTTGGTTTGTCTTCGGTACCAAGTCGGAACTGAAGGAACAACGCATCATTGAGGACGGTGAGATTCTTCGCTCGAACTTCAACCGCGATTATTTCACCAAGATTGATATCCGTGTCGACAAGGAAATCAAGCTTTACTCTCGTTCGGCTAAGGTGCTTACACACCATCCCGCTTCAAGCTACATCCTTGAGCGTGATGCCAACAAACAGTACGTACTGCGCATTACCAATCCACAGGACTTCTGGTCTACCAGCAAGTATCTGGTTATTCTGGTGAAGTGAGGCGGATAACGGTGCTTCTAATGGTGATGAACCTGTTGATGGCCACTGCAAAGACGGTGACCACCAGCAGGTTCGATGTCTCTCGACCGCTGGCCGAAACATCGACGTATGCTGTCTGTAAGGCAACTGACGGTGGCTTTGTAGTCGTGACAAAAGAGCCGGACGGCACCGAACCTTCTATATTAGCCTATTCACCAACACCCTTTGACGCCGACAGTTTACCATGTGGTTTACAGTGGTGGTTGTCGGCTACCGATGAGGCCTTACAAGTGTCTGCCACTGATACTGGCAATGGCTCTCGACAAGCCGACCGTCGTGCTTTACGTCAGGTGGTCAGCCGTGCGGCAGCAGACATCCCCGATTTCTTGGAAACGGCATGGGGACAGGATTCTCCCTATAATTTGTGTTGCCCCAAGATTAATAACTATCCCAGCAAAACAGGTTGCATGGCTACTGCTATGGCACAGGTCATGCGTTACTATCACTGGCCGGAGCATGGCAAAGGCCAAGGCGGTTACTATTTGGGAGGGTGGGGCTCGGCCTATTTCCATTCGGAAGCAGTCAACGGTATCTACGATTGGGCTAATATGGACTATCCTTATATGGCAAATGCTCCTGAGGAAGCCCAGCAAGCTGTTGCTATACTGATGTACGACTGTGGAAAGGCTTGCCATACTTTCTATTACGCAGGTGCCAGTGCTGCTGCAGAAAACAGCCAACTGTCGGCTATGGCTGACAACTTCCAGTACGACCGCCAGACCATGCGTTTCTGTGAACGTGATAAGTATAGCCCTGCCCAATGGCTCCAGATGGTATATGGTGAGTTGCAGGCACGCCGTCCTATCTTCTATAGTGGCTATCTGCCTGATGGACTTAACGGCCATGCTTTCCTGCTTTGTGGCATGGATGAAGAGGGTAGGGTGTATGTCAACTGGGGACAGGACGGCCGTTACGATGGCTTTTTCTCCATCGACACCTTAATACTGGCTGGTATTGACCTGACGCACGCCCAGACCATGATTATCGGCGTGCAGCCAGCAACCTCCAGTACGGCAAAGCCGGAAACATGGTCTGCCGGCGATGAACCTGCGGTCTCATATACCTTGGATGGTCGCCGCACTGACAGCCATCAACGCGGCATTAGCATTGTTCGCCAAGGGAATAAAGTTGTGAAGGTTGTCCGTTAGCAGGAAAGCATGTTGTTCTCCTGCGAACAAACTGAAATCTTTTGTTGATAAAACATGCATTTTTGGAAGAAAAAACGCTAAAAAGTTAAATTTTGGCGTCAAAATGTATGTTTTTTATAAATTTATTCTTTTTTCAAAAAAAGATGTAGTAACTTTGCACCTTGCTTTATTGCGTCTTTTGACAAACTATCAAATAATAATAGATTAAGAGAGTATTTATATGAGAAAGAAGTTTACGCTGATTTTGTTTGGGCTCATTCTCAGTATGGGAATCGGTCTGGCTCAGGACAAAATTACAGGTACTGTCTTTGAAGACAATGGTGAACCGTGTATCGGTGCCACTGTAATGATTCAAGGTACCAAGCAGGGTACTAAGACCGACATAGACGGTCACTTTACGATAGTTGTTCCTTCAGGGAAGAAACTGGTAGTAAGTTATGTCGGTATGATTACTCAGACTGTCAAGCCCAAGGACGGCATGAAAATCACTCTTGCCACAGATGCTCACACTGTTGATGAGGTTGTGGTGACGGGTGTTGTTAAACAGGATAAACGCCTGTTTACTGGTTCTGCCACCAAGATTGATGCCGATAAAGCCAAGCTCTCGGGTATGGCCGACGTGAGCCGCTCGTTGGAAGGTCGTGCTGCTGGTGTGCAGGTGACAAACGTTAGTGGAACGTTCGGTGCCGCTCCTAAGATCCGAGTCCGTGGTGCTACGTCTATCTATGGTAACTCGAAACCCCTTTGGGTGGTAGACGGTGTGATTTATGAAGACAATGTCGACGTCAGTGCTGACGAATTGGCTTCTGGTGATGCCAAGACGTTGATTTCCAGCGCTGTAGCTGGTTTGAACTCCGATGATATTGAGTCGTTTACCATTTTGAAGGATGGTTCTGCTACCTCTATTTATGGCGCGCGCGCGATGGCAGGTGTGATTGTTATCACTACCAAGAAAGGTACTAAGGGCCGCGCTTCCATCAACTATACCGGTGAGTTTACCACTCGTCTGAAGCCCTCATACCGCGACTACAACATCATGAATTCTCAGGAGATGATGGGTGTGTACAAGGAGATGGCAGACAAAGGCTGGCTGCAGTTAGAGAATCTGGCTAATGCCCAGAATTCTGGTGTCTATGGCTATATGTTCCAACAGCTGCGCAACTACAATCCTTATACAGGTCAGTATGGTCTTCAGAATACCGAGGCAGCTCGCAACAAATACCTTCAGGAGGCAGAGTTCCGCAATACCGACTGGTTCGACTTGCTGTTTTCAACATCTATCTCCCAAACTCACTCTATGAGTGTATCAAATGGTACAGAGAAGGCGCAGAGCTATTTCTCTCTTTCTCTGATGGATGATCCTGGACAGTATGTCAAGCGTAGTAGTGTGAAGCGTTATACGATGAATGCCAATGTTTCGTACGACCTTCTGAAGAACCTGACTATCCGTTTGGCAGGACAGGGCAGCTATCGTGACCAGGAAGCTCCTGGTTCTCTGAACCGTACTACCGATGTTGTGACGGGTGAGGTGAAGCGCGACTTTGATATCAACCCGTTCAGCTATTCCATGAATACCAGCCGTTGTCTGGATCCGAATACCAGTTATACACGCTTCTATTCGCCGTTCAACATCTTTGATGAGCTGGAGAATAACTACAACGACATCAACGTCAGCGAACTGATGTTCCGTGCTGAATTGGAGTACAAGCCCATCCAGACAGAGAAAAATTCGTTGTCTTTCGCAGGACTGATCTCGACCCGTATGTCAAATACCAAGAGTGTCCACAATGTCAAGGACAAGTCAAACCAGGCTAATGCCTACCGTGCCGGTGTGGATGCTACTGACGACAACTCTACCGTCCGCGACAGCAACCCCCTGCTGTATACTGACCCGGACAATGACTTGGCCTTGCCAGAGACGGTATTGCCCGAAGGTGGTATCAAGTATGAGGACAGTCACGTGACGCGTTCCAACTTCTACCGTATCACGGCACAGTACCGTTCCGACTTCAACGAGAACAATACCCTCAACTTGCTGGCAGGTTCGGAGTTGTCGACTCGTCGAATCACCAGTACCCAGTGGACAGGATGGGGCTATCAATATGATAATGGTGGTCTAACCTATACGCCGTATCTATGGCTGAAGCAGATGAACGAAGAAAATACAGAGTATTTCGGTGAATACTTCACACAGTACAACTCTCTGGCCTACTATGGGCAGATTGACTACTCGTTCATGAAGCGTTATACCGTCAATGCCACTATGCGATATGAAGGTTCTAACCGTTTGGGTAAGGCTACCTCAAGCCGTTGGTTGCCGACGTGGAATGTCGGTTTCAAGTACGACTTGGGCAGTGAACCTTTCATGCAGCCTACAGCCAGCTGGCTCTCTATGTTCTTAATTCGTGGTAGCCGTTCACTGACGGCCGCCCCTGGTCCGAGCACTGTCACCAATGCTACGACCATTTATAAGACCCAGAACAAGTGGCGTCCGACTACAGGAGCTGCTGAGTCGGAGATTTTTATCGACCAGATTGCCAACACTGAGCTGACTTACGAGAAGAAGTATGAGTGGAACGTCGGTGTCGATCTCGGTTTCCTTTCTAACCGTATCACTCTCACGACCGATTTGTTCTGGCGTGACAACTTCGATGAAATCGGTCTGGTATTTACCCAGGGTGCCGGTGGTGTCAACCGTAAGTGGGCCAACGTAGCAGACATGGAGTCACATGGTGTCGAGTTCAGCCTCCATACTGAAAACATCCATACCAATCGATTCTCATGGAGCACTGACCTGATTTACTCTCATGTCGTAAACGAGATTACCCGTCTGAATACCGGTGACCGTGCGGTTGACCTGGTAACGGGTGCCGGTTATGGTATTGAAGGTTATCCCGTAAACCCGCTGTTTAGCTATAAGTATGCTGGCCTTAACTCCGAAGGCTTGCCCATGGTATACAACGAAGAGGGCGTGAAAACCGTAGGTGACGTCAACTTCCAGGAGACGGAGAACCTGACAGACTTTTTGGTCTATGAAGGTCCTATGGATCCGACATGGTACGGCTCATTCGGCAACAACTTCCAGTACACTTTCCCCAAGGCTGGAAAACTGAACTTCGAGGTATTTATCACCTATAGTGGGGGTAATAGGGTACGCCTTGACCCGGTGTTCAGCTCCCATTACAGCGACTTGTCGGCACTGCCCAAGGAGTTCAAGAACCGTTGGATGATTCCTGGTGACGAGGAAGTCACTAACATTCCGACGATAGCCTCGCTCAACCAGCGTGACCGCTACGGCTCGACTTCACTGTCGACAGCCTATAATGCCTACAACTATTCTACTGCCCGCTCGGCTAAGGGCGACTTTGTCCGCCTGAAGGAGCTGGCCCTGACATATACGTTGCCTTCCGAACTGGTGGCTAAGACTAAGTTCCTGACCAGTGCTTCGCTGAAGCTGGCTGGTACGAACATTGCCCTGCTCTATGCTGACAAGGACCTCAACGGACAGGATCCTGAGTTTATCAATTCTGGTGGTGTGGCTTCGCCTATTTCCAAGCAGATTACCGCAACACTGAGGTTAGGGTTCTGATAAAGGTATAAAGGTAAAAAAGTAAAAAGGTAAAAAAGAAAATAAGATGAAGCTGAAGAATATATATACTTTTCTGTCCGCAGGATTGGTCTGCTGCGGCTTAGCCGCCACCTTCGCTGCCTGTACCGACAAGTTGGACGAAGTGCCCGACAACCGTACTGAGATTGATGAACCGTCAAAGGTGCTCCGTCTGCTGACCTCGGCCTATCCGGTGGCTACCCCTGCCGTCATTTGCGAGCTCAGCGGTGATAACTATGTTGATGACAATGTCGTGGTACCCGCCACCCACAACGATGCCTACGAACGTTTCCACGAACAGGCATACAAGTGGGTCGATATTGATGACTATTCCATCAATTCGGACGATACTCCCTATCAGGTTTGGGAAGCCTACTATTCTGGCATCTCGGTTTGTAACCATGCCATCGAGTCTATGTTAGAAATGAGTTCGAACCCTGCCACCGACCCAGAGCTGTCGCATGCCTGGGGTGAGGCTCATGTGCTGCGTGCCTACCTGCACTTTGTCCTGGTTAACGTGTTTGCTGAGAATTATAAGGACGAACAGAAGAGTATGTCCGATGTTGGAGTGCCATACGTTACCAAGTCAGAATCGGTGGTGCATGTTGACTATAGCCAGTCGGAGTTCCTGCATAGTGTCAAGGAAACCTATGACCTTATTGAGAAGGACTTGTTAGAGGGTATTCAATACATTGACGATTCGAGAATGAAGGTTCCTGCCTACCACTTCAACAGGAATGCTGCCAATGCCTTTGCCGCCCGCTTCTATCTCTTTAAGCGCGACTATGACAAAGTCATCCAGTATGCCAATGAGTGTCTGGGCACGTCTCCTTCGTCAATACTGCGCAAGTGGGAGGCCATCAATCAGAATACCATCGATTCACGCCTGAACGACTACAACGACCACACGGCACCTTGTAACTTCCTCATCCAGTCTACCTTCTCGTTACAGGACCGTATGCTGTCGGCCTGCCGTTATGCCACAAATAACGGTACGACCTTTACTTCTAACGGCAAGACTTGGACGGTACCCTCTACGCTGAATATCCTTATTACCGGTGGTGGCCCCAACTGGTCGGGCTGGTTCCCCTGCTACGATGGTAACCTCTTTATATGGGGTGGTCAGGAGTATGGCGTATGGATGTTCCGCGTCTACGAATACTTCGAGTACACCGATAAGATTGCCGGTATTGGCTTCGTCCACATGCTCTATCAGCCGTTCACTGCTGACAAGACATTGCTTGACCGTGCCGAGGCTAAACTTTACAAGGGCGACCGCGACGGTGCTATCCAGGATTTGGGTTACTGGACTGCTTCACACATGGTGACCGAGCCGTTGACACTTGCTGGTATCAAGAACAAGTACAACCGTCAGGCCCGTGGCGGCAATATCTATGTCAGCGACCTGCATCCGCAGGAGATGGGTTTCCAGAAAGTGCTTGAGGGCGACGACCAGAGCGTGCTGGACTGCATCCTGCACTTCCGCCGTATAGAGTCTCTTTATGAAGGCGAGCGCTGGTTTGATATCAAGCGCTACGGTATTACCGTCTATCACCACTACCGCGGTCCCCAGGAGGACGAAATCCATACCGACTCGCTGACTTGGAACGACCCGCGCCGTGTATTACAGTTGCCTAAGAACGTCATCGATGCCGGTATGCCCGGTAGCCGTCTGACTGGTTCCAATGCCTCTAGTGGTGGTGGCGGCTATATGTCGAAGCCTCTGGCCAGCCAGCCCGTACCCTATAGCTCCAAATAATATGAATGAATAAAATACAGAGAAGCGATGAAAAAGACTTTTCAGTTTATCATAGCCGCAGCACTGGCCTTCACGTTGGCTTCGTGCGGAAAAGATGATGACTTCGATGCCAGCATCTTCGATACCGATATTGCAGCCGTCGACGACTCGCAGGCTACCGCCCCTTTCGACCAATGGCTTTACGACAACTTCGTGCTGCCTTACAATACTGAGATTCAGTACAAGTTCAACTTTCCGGCATCTAACCTCGACTTTCAGTTGACCCCTGCCGACTACAATAAGTCGCAGTTGCTGGCACAGTATATCAAGTACCTCTTCTACGATGTCTATACCCTTCATGGTGGCCAAGACTTCATGAAGAAGTATGGTCCGCGCATCTTCCATTTCATCGGCTCAGCAGCCTACTCGCCCACCACGGGAACCGAGACGTTAGGCTATGCTTCGGCAGGTGTGAAGATTACGCTCATCAATGTCAATAACATGAAGTTCTGGACTCCTGAGAATGAGTACACGTTAGCCGATATGGAACTGCTTAACAAGGACCAGTTCCACACCATGCACCACGAGTTCTCTCACATCCTGCACCAGACTAAGTCGTACCCCGTCGCCTATGGACAGGTGACGCCGGGTAGCTACGACCCCATTACCTGGCAGGAGCGCGACTCCGTAAAGAGCCATAGCCTGGGCTTCCTGACGCAGTATGGTTCCAGTGCAACCTATGAGGACTTTGTAGAGCTTCTTTCCTGCACGATTACCGATACGGACACCCGTTGGATGAACACCATCATCGATGCTTGTGCTAACGGCGGGCTGAAGGTTGGTGACAAAGAGCAGGTGCTCACGCTCATTGACTCACTTGAGATTAAGGACCTTGACGATCCTGACAAAGGATGGAACAACTTCACTATCTATGAGGAGTCGCATGTCAGCAGCGCTACTGGCGAGACAGAAAAGCGCTTTGTTCCCAGCTTCCATCAGGCTGATGCCCGTCAGGAGTATTCTGCTAAGGGTGAGTCAGCACCGACCTATACCAAGGTGGCAGACTTCAAATCCTTCCGCAGCTATTTAGACTGGGCTGAAAGCCATGCTACAGCAGAAGCAGCCGGTATGAATGCCATCCTGAAAAAGTTCGACATTGCCACCAAGTGGTACACTGACAGTTGGGGACTCTATCTGTTCAAAATCCGTCGCGAGGTTCGTAAGCGTCAGGAAGAGATTAATGAGTACACCCGTAACAACGTGATTATCTACGACTTGAAATAATGCATTATTCATCATGCATCATTCATAATAATAAATAAGGTATGAAAAGAAATAAGATAGTAAAGAAGATCACGAACGCGATGCATCTTGCATTATGCATCTCAGCTGCTTCTCTGCTGCTGACGTCTTGTACTTTCGAACAGGACGACTATTTTGACGAGACCGCCGCGTTGCGTGTTACCCACATCAACAATTCCATCAAGAAACAGCTTGTCGACCAAAGTGCCGAAGGCAAGTATGGCTGGGTTATCCAGTACTTCGTTTCTGGTACAGACGACTATGACTTCGAGGGCTTCAACCTCTTTGGTCGTTTCTATGACAACAACAAGGTGACGCTGGCCAGTAACCACCGCTTCCTGCGCAATGGTAATGCCAACAAGTACACGGAACACACCAGCACCTTTAAGATGTTGGCCGAGGAAGGTCCTGTGTTGTCGTTCGACACTTGGAACGACATTCTCACCGTTTTCGAGGATCCCGTAGATCCTTCTGCTGCTCCCGGCACGATAACAAATAATGGTGAGGGTATGTTTGGCGACCACAACTTAGTGCTCTCTGCCTTCAAGGACGATGAGGTTCTCTTCCGTGGTGAGCGCCACCGTGCTGAGATTCGTTTCATTCCCTGTGACCGTCCTTGGACAGACTATATGGCTGCCGTCACTGAGAATAAGAACCACATTGCAACTTCTCAGTTGCCGTCTTACTATGTCACCAATGGCGTCGACACCTTGTACTTCTCAGGTCTTAACAAGGGCGTTTTCATCTATGGTGAACGTTTAGTCGACCCGCTGAAGAAGAAGACCCTCTCTTGTGTGTTCACTCCGAATGGTTTCCGCATCAATCATGTTGACTCAATAGGCGACAATGCTTTCCATGAGTTCTTCCTCGCTGATGACAAGACAAAACTTTTGTCTGAAGACGGTAAGACCCAGGTCATCGCCTGCTGGGACAACTATGTAGTGGACTGCCCCTCATATTGGAGAATTGATCCCAGTAAGTTTACGCAGGAACAGGCCACACTCTACGCTCAGATGGAGGCTGAAGTGAAGAAGGTTAATTCAAATTATGTTTTAGATAGTATTGCAATAGGCAGGACGGTAGAAACCATGGCCGATAAGTCTAAGGTCGCTGTCCCAGGTTTGGTGTTGTGCGTTCATGGACCAGCGAGAATGGGACGTATTCCTCAATACAAACCTTATGTTGTCATGAATATCGATAGAACTCAATTCGGACAGGTTCGTTTTTCGGAATCTTCGGATGACACAACCTATTCTGCTATGGCGATGTTCAATGGTACAGATTTGAAGAACATGTGTAAACAGTTTGCAAAGACTACGTGGGGCACCTATGACATTGCTCCTAATGACTTCTTCTGTCCTTCTTATGCTGACCTGAAACCAATAGGCGGTGGAAATACAATAGGTCTTATACTTAAGTAAAATATTTTAGAAACTCAATACATTAATAACTTAACAACGACAATTATGAAAAGATTTTTACTCGTAGCCGTTATAGCATTGATGACCCTCAGTGCATCGGCAGTAAACCGTACTCGTGCCCCAAAGGGTATGTTGGTTAATGAAAAGAAAGCCGCAATGTTCACACCTGGTGCTTTCAAGAGTATTGCTGCCAAGCAGCAGGCAATGAATGCATTCTACTCTGACTATCAGCCGACTCTTAGCAAGGCAAAATATGTCAAGAAGGCTTCACTTCGTGCAGAAGAGGAAGAGGAATTAGAACTGATTCCCGCCTATTCTCAGTGGACTTATTTCTATTCTACCATCATGGGCGGTTTTATCCCCAAGATTATGGAAGACCAAGTCCAGTATCTTGTCAAAGACGGCAAGGCTTATCTGGCTCCCTTTGCTAACCTTGGCATTGTTGTGGGCGAGAAGAATGATGAGGCAGAAAACCCGTTTGCACAATATGGTGCAGAAGTCTATACCTTTACCTGCGGTGTGATTGCAAAGTACACTGATCCTGAGACAAGTGAAGAGATAGAGCTGTCGGTGGAGCCCTGCGTGATAGAGGACTATACTCCCTATCGTTCTGGTGAGACCACGTTCAATGCTTATTATATCGCTGAAGACAATGAACTATATATTCCTTCAGACGTAACTTTGGCTCTTTTTGTTAGCGGAGGCACAGAGAGGGAAATCTTCGATGAATATTATGTTGCCCGTATGCTTGACTTGATGCCGCAGGAAACCTATAATCAATATATCTCGAAAGGTACGTTCACAGGTACCAGCTATTATGGCGCAGAATATAACATGGAAGGCGAGTGTTTGATCCTTCTTGGTGGCGACTACTATTGTGTAAAAGGCGCTGATGGTAGTGGAAATACTGATGCATGGGTAGAGTATGAAGTTGATGAAAACGACGAATCTATCGCTGTAGTTTCTGAAAACCAGTATTGTGGTACATTCAATTTCTATAATGACGATACGAGAACCGACACTCATCCTGGTATTGTTGTTACAGTAGGTCTTCTGCAAGAAGGTGGTGAGTTGACCGCATTTAACTCAGAAGAAGATTATTCTTCAAGCTATAAGATCTCAGATACCACTGAGGAGACAACCAAAATAGAAAACACAAACAATACGGTTTATGGTGACTATGTCTTTGTGGATGAGCCTTATAAGGGTGGAATGTATGAGGCAATGCACCAGACCATCGTTATCACTTACGAACCCATCGAAACTGGCATTAAGACTGTTACTTCGGAAAAGAATAGTAAGTTCGACGGTGTTACCTATAACCTCGCAGGCCAGCGTGTCAGTGACACTCAGAAGGGTATCGTCATCAAGGACGGCCGTAAGGTTGTGATTAAGTAATTTCTCAGTTTTTAATATCGTTTAATCGGGAGAGTTGCATGCGGCTCTCCCGATTTTCTTGCTAAATTGTTTGGATGTTACGTGAAGGATGCTTATCTTTTGCATTGAAACGTCTTTGCGGGTCTTTAGTTTATTTAAGACGGGAAAGTTTGGAGGTATGAGAAATAATGCGTAACTTTGCAAACTCAAACCTATTGCAATAGATAATAAACTGATATGAAGAGATTCTGTTTGTTGCTGACAGTACTGCTGTCGGCCATAGTCAGCAGCACGGCTATGCCTGCTTATAACAAACCCGTGAAGGTACAACAGCCTGACGGTTCGTATGTGACCATCCGTCTGCATGGCGATGAGTGGTTGCACTTCAATACGACGGCTGACGGATATACCGTGGTAAAGGACGATAGCGGCTATTATCGCTATGCCGAACTGAAGGACGGAAGACTGGCGGCTACTGCTCAGGTGGCTCACGACCTGGATGAGCGCTCTGCACAAGAGCAGGCTTTCCTGGCGAGTGTCAAGAAGTATCGGGTTCCTGAGATGTCGGAAACCGTACGTGGCATGAAAGCCCGTGAGGTGGAGGCACGTGCCAAGACGCTGTCTGCCCATCAGGCACGTCGTGCTGGTTCGAACAGGGCTGCTGTGTTCGACTATAGTAAGTTCAAGGGACTCATTATCCTAGTAGAATATAAGGATCAGACTTTCTCACGCGAAGACTATAAGGAGGTGTTTACCGATATGGTGAACAAGGAGGGCTATACGGGTTATAGTAATAGTGGCTACGGCCGTTTCACGGGTAGTGTGCGCGATTATTACTCCGACAATTCTGGTGGGAAGTTCCAGCCGCAGTTCGACATTGTGGGACCTGTCAAGATTAATTATAGCAAACTTGATGCTAATGGAACCGAAAACGGTGAGACGTTAGCGAAGGCAGCCGTTGATGCTGCCGATGAGTTGGTGAATTTTGCAGACTACGATACTGATGGCGATGGCAAGGTGGATATGGTCTATTTCGTCTATGCAGGACTGAGTTCGAATTATGAGGGGAACGATGAGGGGCTGCTTTGGCCATACGCATATGACTTTACTTATTATAACAATCTGAAGAAGGACGGTAAACGGTTGGCTCGCTATGCTTGTTCTACGGAGTTGTTGGGCGCTGAAAGCTCCAGCATTCTGGACGGAATTGGCACCATCTGCCACGAGTTCAGCCACGTGTTGGGCTTGCCTGACTTCTACGATACTGACTATGAAAAGAGTGGTGGAGAGAGCCTACATCCTGGCGACTGGTCGGTAATGTCGGGTGGCAGTTACCTTAATTATTCTCGTACTCCTGCCGGCTACTCGCTCTATGAGCGTTATGCCGTGGGCTTCTACGACGAGCCGGAGGTGATAGATGCTGAAGGAGCCTATGTACTGGAACCTCTCTACCTGAACGGTAAGGGCTATCGCATCAATACGCCTGTCAACAAAGAGTTCTTCCTGTTTGAAAACCGCCAAAAGACAGCCTTCAAGTGGGATAAATATCTGCCGGGCAGCGGCATGCTGGTACATCGTGTGGATCAGACAAGGAATGATGTGTGGACATATGGTAATTCGGTAAACGCCAACCCCTCACGTAACTATTATGAGATAGTGAGAGCCGGCGGTGATGGACATAATAGCGCTGGTAGTGCATACGACGTGTTCCCCGGTTCAGCTCATGTGACGGCATTGCATAACAATACTGAGCCGGCTAACCTGAAGACATGGTCTGGTAAGAACACCAAGTGGGGACTGACCAATATCAAGATGGCGAATGGCGTCATAACGTTCGATGTGGGAAATACATACGTGGTGAATAGTGTGAGCCTGCCCGAAACGGCAAGTGTAGGCGTTGGCCTGACAACCCAGCTGACGGCCGTGGTAGAGCCGGACTACGCAGAGTACACCCTGACATGGAGTTCTCAAGATGAAACTATCGCTACCGTTGACAAAGATGGTGTTATAAAGGGTGTTAAGGTGGGCGAGACCGACATTACTGTAAAGACTAACAATGACCTGACAGCCACCTGTCATGTCACAGTAGAAGAGATGAGTGCTATCGATGTGGCTGAGTTCAAAAGTCTGGAGGATGGTCAGGAGGTATTGTTGACATTGACAGATGCTGAAGTACTTTATGTCTATGAAAACGATGCCTATGTCCGTGATGCCAAGGGTGGTGCCTTCATGTTCAAAAATGCTGATCTTGGTCTGAAGAAGAACGACCGTGTTAATGGTACTGTCTATGTGAGGGCAAAACATGAAAACAAGATGATAGAGGCTGCTGGTGTTGGCGCTTCGACGAATAACGGTGGACTGACCATAAAGAGTGGTAATGAGGTGAAGCCTGTGGAGGTCAAACTCGATAACCTGTCAGAGGTAGACTATTCGGAATATGTTGTCTTGCGTGCTGTACAGTTGGAAAGGAACAATGGCGTATGGGTCATAGATCAAGATAAACGTATACTGTTGGGGAATCCTTTCGCCTTGCAGGGCTTTGGCATGATGAACTTTAAGAACAAGTATTACGATGTGGAAGCTATCTATGGTACAGATGTCCAGAATGGAGAAGTCATTGATGAGCTCTATAGAGTAAAAGAGCTTGTAGAGGTATCCGCCCCCGTTAGTGGCATTGAGGTCGTCGGCACGGAAACGACGTCTGCTGATGGAACATACTTTAACCTGCAAGGCCAGCGCGTCAGCCCGAACACAAAGGGCATACTGATCCGTAACGGCAGAATGGTCGTGAATAAGTGAGCCTCTATAGCCGACTTATGAACAAAATACTGACGACATTGTTTGTTCTGGGCTGTCTGCTGTCGGCCTCAGCAGAAGGTTTGGAGGTACCCCTCATCCAGAATGTCGATGCCTACGAGACCATGTCGCTCAACGGAGAGTGGAACTACATCGTGGATGTTCAGGAGGAGGGCTACTACGACTATCGTATGAACGTGACGCCCTGGGGATTCTTTGTCAACGCAAAGCCCCAGCGGCCTGAGGATCTTGTCGAGTACGACTTCGACAAGTCGCCGACGATGCACATTCCTGGCGACTGGAACACGCAGGACGAACGGCTGTTCTTCTACGAAGGCACGGTGTGGTTCAAGACGAGTTTTAAGGCTGTGCCTACGCAGGACTCTCGAACGCTGCTCTACTTTGGTGCTGTGAACTACGACTGCCACGTATGGGTGAACGGCAAGAAGGCTGGTCACCATGTCGGGGGCTTTACACCTTTCAACTTCGATATCAGCGACCTGCTGAAAGATGGCGATAATTTCGTCATCGTGAAGGTGGACAACAAACGCCATGCCGAGGACGTGCCGACGCTCATCTTCGATTGGTGGAACTACGGCGGCATTACTCGTGACGTGAAACTGGTCAAGGTGGCACCTGTCTATTTAGAGGACTACAGCCTGCAATATGAAAAGGTAAAAAGTTCAAAAGGTAAAAAGGTAAAAGAAGAGGGCGTCATTGCTTTCTCAGCTCACCTCAATAAGAAAGAGGCAGGCCATGAGGTCAAGGTTTTTATCCCAGAGCTGAAAATCGAAAAGACCTTCACCACCGATGCCGAAGGCACAATCCAAAGTTTCAAGTTCAAGGTTCCAAGTTCCAAGTTAAAGCTTTGGAGTCCTGAGAATCCTAAGCTCTATCAGGTTCAGCTCTCACTCTCCCCCTCTTTGGGAGGAAGCCAAGGGGAGGCTTGCACCATTGTCGACAGCATCGGCTTCCGCACCATCGAGACGCGTGGCAAGCAGATACTGCTTAACGGCCAGCCCATCTTCCTCAAGGGCATTAGTATCCACGAAGAGAAACCCAACGGCGGTGGACGCGCCAATAGCATTGATGATGCCCGGACGCTACTTTCGTGGGCCAAAGAGTTAGGCTGTAACTACGTGCGTCTGGCACACTATCCCCATAATGAGACTATGGTACGCGAGGCCGAACGGATGGGCATCATGGTGTGGTCGGAGATTCCCTGTTACTGGACCATCGCCTGGAAGAACCAGGCCACCTTCGATAATGCCAAGCGACAGCTGACTGACATGATACGTCGTGACCATAACCGCGCCAACGTCGTCATCTGGAGCATTGCCAACGAGACACCACACAGCAAAGAGCGCGACGACTTCCTTGGACGTCTCGCCCAGCATGCCCGCAGCATGGACTCCACCCGTCTCATCTCGATGGCTATGGAAGTGACGGGAGCCTCAAACTACGTCAACCGCCTACACGACAACATGCACGAGTATGTCGATGTGGTCAGCTTCAACCAGTATATCGGCTGGTATCGTGACGTCAACGATGCTCCTAAGATGCGCTGGGAGATCCCTTACGACAAGCCTGTCATCATCAGCGAGTTCGGAGGTGGCGCCCGTTATGGTCTGCATGGCGATAAGAACCAGCGCTGGACAGAAGAGTTCCAGGAAAACCTCTACCGCGAGAACCTTGCCATGCTCGACAAGATTGAGGGTCTTGCCGGCACTTCACCCTGGATACTGAAAGACTTCCGCTCACCCCGTCGTGTCCTCCCTGGCATCCAAGACTTCTACAACCGCAAAGGCCTTGTCAGCGACAAGGGCGAGAAAAAGAAAGCCTTCTATGTCATGAAGCAATGGTATGACAGCAAATAGTAGTATGCCACTATTAGCATTGGTACGCCAACAAAATAAACTTGAAAGATTATGGACTTATTACACATTATTGCCGTTATTGTCTTAGTCGTCATCGGCGTGGCTATCTACCTCAATAAGCGGAAAGGATAAACTGGGCTGTTGATGGGCCTTTCTCTCATGGCATTTGTGAGCCTTTTACTCATGGCGTTTGCGAGGCTTGGGTGAAATGTCGGATTTTATCAATGTATTCTGCCTTGTGTTCCAGATAGGATTTGGCGTGGTCAGCGCCCTCGGCTACCCAAAGGGACTTCTCGCCAGACTTCGCTTCATAGAGCGGATAGACCATCTGCGTGGGTACAAAGGTGTCTGAGCTGCCGTGGATGAATAGCATGGGATAGCGGCACTTCTTTACCTGTTCCAAGGCCGAAGCCTCGCCGAAACTCCAGCCGTAGCGCAGTCGGCAGAGCAGACTCGTGGAGTACATCAGGGGGAATGCGGGCAGTCCGAACTGCTCCTTCAGTTGGCCTGCAAACTCGTCCCAAACGCTGGTGTAGCCGCAGTCCTCGACAAAGCGCAAATCCTTGATCTGTGGTAACGCCTCTTCGCCAGACAGTTTCATCGTCGTGGCTGCACCCATCGATACGCCGTGTACCACCATCGTGTCCGTTTGGAACGTCTTCATCCAGTGCAGCACGTCGAGTCTGTCCTTCCAACCCATCTGGATGGCGTCGCCCTCGCTTTCGCCGCAGCCGTGCAGCTCTGGCATCAAGACATTATAGCCAAGTTCGTGTTCATAGATGCGTGCCAGCCAGAAGAACTTGACGGCACAGTCGCGCCAGCCGTGAATGACAATTGCCGTTCGCTGGCAACCTCTGTCGACAAAGAAAGCATGATGGCGCTCTCCTGACGGCATCGTGAGGAACGTGTCGCGCAGGGCGTTCAGCTTTTGCAAACTATCCACCCACTCCTGGCACTCTGGATAAGTCTCAAACTGCTGCCGATAGCACGAGTCCCTGTCCATCCGGTTCGGATCAGGCGCCAGCGAATAGTCGAGCATATAGAAGCTGCCTCCAACCAGTGCGACAACGAACACCGTCACGACAACGGCTAAAGTCCAATACAATCGTTTCATGTGTATAATATAATAGGTGTAAAGCCCGATGCAAAAATACACAATTTCTTCCGAATTAATGCCTTTTTTGAGGAAAAAATGCAAAAGGGCAAGCGATTATTATGGTGATTTCATGGTCAACAGATATGAGTTTAGGGTAATCCCTATATCTTTTTCGGGGTTTTCCGCTTGTGGTATGAGGGAAATGTCGTAACTTTGCACCGTGAACAGAACAAAGAACTTGATGTTTAGCGTCTGATGTTTATGGTTTAAAGTTACGTATAACCTTTTAAAAGAATAAGAAAATGAAGAAGATAGCAGTACTTTTGGTTTTCGGCGCAGCGCTGTTGAGCAGCTGCGGAACGTACACTGGTGAAGGCGCCTATATGGGTGGTGGAGCAGGTGCTGTGCTGGGTTCGGCCATCGGCGGCATTGCCGGCGGAAGATATGGTAGCAATGTTGGTACAGTGATTGGTATGGCCAGCGGTGCTATGGTTGGTGCTGCTGTCGGAGCTGAGGCTGACCGTAGGGAAGCTGCTCGATATGAAGAGTACAAGCGCGAGCGTGCTGAGCGTCGCCGTGCAGCCCGTGCATACGAGCGTGAAGAGCGTAATGCCCGTCTTAACGAGCGTGAGGCCCGTTTGCAGGAGCGTGAGCGTCAGCTGCAAGAGCGCGAGCGTCGTCTGCAGCGCTATCAGCAGAATGAGCAGCGTTATCAGCAGCGCGAGGAGCGCGTGAAGGAGCCTGTCGACGAGTTGTTCTTCACCCCCAGCGGCTATAGCGTAAGGCGTTCTGGCGAGAGCAAGAGCTCTAAGAAGAGTTCCACCTACACGCCTCAGAGCAGTTCCAGTTCTAACAACGATATCATCGACTTTGACGGTGCTGGTCCTAGCGGCTACTAACAAAGTATCACATATAAAGACAAGGGGCTCGCAATCGCGAGCCCCTGTTTTTATACAATGCCCCCAAACACAGCATCATATAGACCTTGGCTTCGCCGAGCTCTATACAATGCCTTGCGCCAGCATTGCCTTAGCGACCTTCATAAAGCCAGCGACGTTGGCACCCTTGACGTAGTTGACATAGCCGTCGGGCTGTTTGCCATACTTTACGCACTGGGTGTGGATGCCCGACATAATCTGATGTAGACGCTGGTCGACCTCCTCGGCTTGCCACGACATGCGCATAGAGTTTTGTGTCATCTCCAGTCCGCTGGTTGCTACACCTCCGGCATTGACGGCCTTGCCAGGAGCGAAAAGCTGGCCGGCGGCGACGAACTTGTCGACAGCTTCTGCCGTACAGCCCATGTTCGACACCTCGGCAACGCATAGCGGCTTGTTGGCCAGAATCTGGTCGGCATCGTTGCCGTTCAGCTCGTTCTGTGTAGCACAGGGCAGGTAGATGTCGGCCTTCTGCTCCCAAGGTTTCTTGTCCTTGAAGAACTTCGAGCCAGGGAACTCATCCTCGTAGGGCTGACAGATGTCGTTGCCCGAGGCACGCAGCTCCAGCATGTACTCAATCTTCTCGTCGTCCAGACCCTCGGGGTCGTAGATGTATCCGTCAGGTCCGCTGATGGTGATGACCTTGGCGCCCAGCTCGGTAGCCTTCTTGGCAGCACCCCATGCCACATTGCCGAATCCTGAGAGTGCAACGGTCTTGCCCTTGATGTCAAGGCCGTGGGTCTCCAGCATGTGGTGTACAAAGTAGAGCGCTCCGAAGCCTGTTGCCTCTGGACGCAGGATGCTGCCACCCCATTCAAGGCCTTTACCTGTCAGCGTCGCTCCGTGGAACTGCGAGGTCAGCTTTTTGTACATGCCGAAAAGGTATCCGATTTCGCGTCCGCCTACGCCGATGTCGCCAGCGGGGACGTCCATGTCAGGACCTATCACCTTATAGAGTTCGCACATGAAAGCCTGGCAGAAGCGCATCACCTCATTGTCGCTCTTGCCGCGGATGGAAAAGTCCGAGCCGCCCTTGCCACCGCCCATAGGCAGCGTGGTGAGTGCGTTCTTGAAAGTCTGTTCGAAGCCCAGAAATTTCAGGATACTGAGGTTCACTGAGGGGTGGAAGCGCAGTCCGCCCTTGTACGGGCCGATGGCGCTGTTGAACTGCACGCGGTAGCCGATGTTCACCTGTACCTCGCCCTTGTCGTCGACCCAGGGCACGCGGAAGGTGGTGATGCGCTCGGGTTCCACCAAACGTTCGATGATTTTGGCCTTCTCAAACTCTGGATGCTGATTGTACACCTCTTCGATGGATGTTAATACTTCCCTGACAGCCTGCAGGTACTCTGCTTCACCTGGATGCTTATGCTCCAAGCCTTGCATAATTTTCTCTACGTTCATAGTATATGTTTATTTTGCGTTAAAAAAGGATCATTATGTTAGTAATACACCGCAAAAATAGGGAATTTCCTTGAAACTTCAAAGGAAATTCCCAAATATTTTTACCCTAAGGTTACATTTTGTTAATTTGCAAGGCAAATAGCCCCTTACAATACGTGCAGGGTTCCCATGAGGTAGACCAGTCCGAAGCCTAAGACAATGGAGATGATACCCATGAGCAGGCCAAGCTTCGACATGTCTTTCTGCTTGACAAAACCAGTAGCGAATGCCAGTGCGTTCGGAGGTGTGGAGATGGGCAGAATCATAGCGCTGGAAGCTGCGATGGCCACGCCGATGAGTACGGTTGGCGTGCCGCCGATGGGAGCCAATTTGTCGCCCATGGCTCCGCAGACGATGGCGAGGATGGGCATGAGCAATGCTGCCGTTGCAGAATTAGAGATGAAGTTCGACAGCAGGTAGCAGATGGCAACTCCCAAGAGGAGGATGAGCAGAGGTGAGAACTCTCCGAAGGGGATGCTCTCTACGGCGTTGGCAGCCAGACCGGAGGCGTTCAGACCGTAGCCTAAGGCAAAACCGCCGGCTACCATCCAGATAACGCTCCAGTTAATCTGTTCCAGGTCGCGCTTGTTGATGACACCCGTCAGGGCGAACACCATGAAGGGTATCATGGCCACGGTATAAGAGTTGATGCCCGTCACGCTGTCCAAGAGCCACAGGGCTACCGTTACGAAGAACGTGATGATGACTACATTGGCGTGGAAACCCTTCTGCATGCCACCTTCGATATTCAGTTCAATGGTTTTCTGGGTGAAGGGGAACATCTTCAGCAGGATGCGCCAGCTGATGAACAGCAGTACGACAACAAGCGGGAACATAAACATCATCCACTGTCCGAAGCCCAGTTCCATGTTCAGACCCTCCGGATCGTTCAGGTATTTCAGGGCAATGGTGTTCGGTGGTGTGCCGATGGGGGTTCCCATACCGCCTAAGTTGGCTGCGATGGGTATGCTCATGGCCAGTGCGATGCGGCCCTTGCCTTCTGGCGGCAACTGGCGGAACACGGGTGTCAGGAATGTCAGCATCATAGCTGCCGTAGCCGTGTTCGACACGAACATCGAGAACAGTCCCGTGATGAGCAGGAAACCTAAAAGCACCATCTCGCTCTTTGTGCCGAAGGGCTTTAGCAGCACTTTGGCCAACTGAGCGTCGAGACCCGTCTTCGTTGCCGCGATGGCTAAGACGAAGCCGCCGATGAACAGCATGATGACGGGGTCTGCGAACGTTGCCATGACCCCTTTATAAGATAACAGCTTGCCTACTTCCTCTTCGTTTACCATAGGCAGTATGCCGCTGTCCGTACAGAACAGCAACATCAGCACGATGATGGCCACCGAGGTAGCCCACGAGGAGACTATCTCCAGCACCCACATCATCGTGGCAAAGGCAAAGATGGCGATGATGCGTTGTTGGATGACGTTGAGGTTCTGGATGCCGTACCATTCCGCAGGCATGTTCCAGAGCAGTAATGTAACGAGCGCTACGAGCGCAATCTTGATGGCACGTTTGGTGCTGTCTTGAGGATGATACTTCCGTTGGTGGCGCATCTCGTGATATTTGTCAACGAGATGGAAGCCTTCGTAGATATGAAACATCTTTTAAATTTATAATTTAACGATTTACAATTTACAATTTTACGTTTCGGACTGCAAAGTTCGTCAATTCTTTATTCTTTATGAGATGCACCACCGTTAAATATTGCTAACAGATAGTTGCTGAGTTCATAGTTCACTATCAAGAGTTCATGGTTCATGTTGCCTTTGCAAACTCCATGTTGCAAAACCACGCCTCACAGACAGTCTATTTTCTATATGAAGTCAGGGCACCACCTTTGAAATAAGTCTCTTTTATAATCCTATTCTTTATCATTGTCTTATGAACAGATGGGAGGGAAATGGAGATATAGCCACAGCCTTTTGATGTACCGCCTGTAGTCAATGAGTTGTTGTCACGTCTCATTGCGGTATATACTGGTGTTGATGATACCCAAGTTTCTGTTAGATAGTCTTGACCAGAAAAGTTAACATAATTGGAATTGACCGTCTTTGAATTGCGTAAATGCATCACTCTCCAGTTCGTGTGATTTAGCTCTGTATCAGAATTATATGTCGCTGTCCAGGATAGTTCTCCTTTACCGTCTTTCTCTGGGTACCAGTATGGATTCATTGATTTGTCATTAAACGACCAATTTCCTCCACTCACATCACTATCAACATATTCTACCCAGAAAGCACCTTTTATTTCATAATCATGAGTAATGTATGATTTATAATCGGGTTTCCCTCCCGTATAACCAGTAATTTCAGTCTTTACGATTTTGGGATTAGATAGAACCAGTGAAGGTTTCGTGTCATAACGAAGTGTGAAACTGTATTTATCGCTGTATAACGTTGTCTGTTGGCCTGTAGACCTGTTACGCTTCTTCACATAGACACCCGCTTCATAGTTTAATATGGCCACATAATTATTTATATCTACTTGCATTTTACCGTTTTTGTAGCAGAAGGCCAAAGACTGTTCTTTGCTGACGTTGTCAAAGGCAAATTCCTGCTTGTCTTGACTGCCATCGAAATAGATTCCCCATTCTTGCACGTCAGTTAGATCGTCTAATTGGGCTGTAATGGTGAAATACATGTGATTGGTGTACGTTTCATCTCTGTGGTATTCGGTACTTGTTAGTTTTACATTGGTTATCTTACCCTTTGCCTTTTCCTCTTCCTGAGTTCCACTGCCATTGTCATAGATGACTAGAACATTACCGGCTTGCAGACTCAGTGCTTCGAAATCTTCTGGCGAAATGTTATTTCCCATTTCTGTTGTCCATGAGCCGTTGCTTTGGCGCGTAGACCTCACGGCATAATAGCCTGCAAAACTGAAATATACTACTGTAGGCAATCCACTGGATATTTCCATAAAGAAAGGACTCCATCCCCAGTTGGCTTCAGAGAACACCTTTTCTCTGGTGAAATTGAGGTTGTCAAGCGATGAAATAAAGCAATAGCCATCCATTGTATAATTGTTTCTCGAATCCTTGGAGTTCATGAACACAAACAACTGCTTAGTCTTGAAGTTAATCAGCATGCATGGTCTCTGGCCTCCATGATGATTGCTCTCCTCGTCCAGATAGATATTGTTGTCAAGGGTATATGTCTTTGTCGAGCCGTTCTTCGTTACGTCAAGTGTTAATGCAGACCGATAGCATTTCCAGTTGTCTGGGTTAACACGAACATCATTACGGTTTAGGATCTGTTTATAAATGTTATAGGTTGTTCCCTCGACATTTGTCGTAAGCATGAGTATCTTTTCATCTGCATCAGCAGTCTTCGAGTTACCTTGGACTATAATATGTTGAGTTCCGTTTGAGGCGTCGGAGGTAATATTGACTACGCTTGAGTAATCCTTACCTTTGCCGTCAGGCTTAAATGTGATGGCAATAGTTTTCGAATCACCACTCTGAAGAGTAGTCTTCTTGCCACTCTCCTGGATGTCAAAGATGCCATGCATACTTTCAATTTCATATGTTATGGCAGCATCTCCTGTGTTTGTGATTACAAATTTTTCCTTTTTACTCTTGCCATAAGCAATTGTTCCAAAATCAATATGCTCTGGACTGACACTTATCTTCTTTTCGCCACCAGCCTTCTTGGAGGTTCCCTTCAAATAAACATACTGAATACCATTTGATGCATCGGATGTAATCTCCACAATGCTCTCATAGTCGTGGTTTTTGATTTCTGGAGTAAACTTGACCAAGTATGTTCTCGACTCTCCAGCATGCAGAATGTCGCCTGAGCCACTGTCGATAATGTCGAATTCATTGTGTAGAGGCATGACATTATAAGCCACACTTGCATTTCCAGTGTTGCAGATGGTAAATGTTTCGGAAATGCTCTTGCCTACCTCAACACTGCCAAAATCAATGTTGTCAGGAACAACACTAATTGTTTTCACTTCATCGACATCGCCGTTTTCGAATCTTAGACTACTTCCATCCCATGTGGCATATAGGTGGTAGGCGTGTCCGCGTTGAATACTGATGTTTGATGATTTCTTGTTGTCGGAAATGGTGTAAGCACTATTCAAATTTGAAGAAATCTTCGCACCGTTAATCTTTTCTCCACTGGGGTAATACCACGAGATGAAGGTCTGCGTGTTGTTTGCTGGAATGCTTACAGTCTCGCTGGCCTGTTCATTGTAGTAGTCACTCTTATATAAAGCTGGTACTTCGTTCGTAAATCTCAAATATGCAGATGTGAGATACCATTTGCTATAGTCTGACTCATATCCGTTATGACGGAAGGAAATCTGTCTGTTTGTGGCGTTCTTCACGTGTAGTAACTCGTAGGTGCCTAAATGTTTGAACTGTGCCAAGGGTAGATTGTTGCCAGTAGCCTTTATGACGCAAAACATCGGAGCCCTGAATTTTTGCAGAGTAGTCCTGGTGAGTTCTGCCTTGAGGACAATGTTCGTTGTCTTACTACTATTGGTCTCAGTTGTGGCATCTATTCCGCAAAAGGCGTAAATGAAATATTGCTTGTTGACGTTGATTTCCATGGGCAGGGTAATGTTGAACGTAGCACGCTTCTTGTCGTTTGAGATTTCATAGACAGGCACCTTGCCTAAAGAGACCGTCTCATCGCCTTGACAGACAAAAAGCTGTACCATATCGTCGTCCTGCCACTGGGCAAGCATGTTTTTTGATGCGTTCATTTCCGACAAACCCACACGTGTCGTCATATCGTCAGAAGGCATTCTGGCAGTTAGTGTCATCTTCTTGCCCATGATCTTATCCATGTACGAATCCATCTCTGAACATCCTGCCAAAAGCATCATGAGTGGCAGGAATGCCAAAAGGCTATATATTCTCGTTTTCATAATTGTCGTTGTTTAGGTGTGTTTATAAATCGGTTCCAGGAACGTCAGGCAATTCGCCCTCGCCGCTATTGTTCGATTCTCGTAATGAAGGAGTAGTGAAGGTCTCCATGTCGCTGAAATAGAAGTCTAAACCATCGTAGATGTAAGACCAAACATAATATTTCTTTTCTGGTATTATTATGTTATTCAAACTTCCTTGTTTGTACATGAGGGTATAATTGAAAGAAACCAATCCTGTACTTTTGTCTTCACTAAAATGAGACGTGTCACCCGAGGTTATATAACATACCTGGTAAGCATCTTTAAGATTTGCCGTTTCACTGATGAAAAAACCGTAAGAAAAAGTGGGGTCTTGTTTGAACATCCATTCTCCTTCGTAGTCTTTTGTAAGATAATAACTAAGGAAAATCGCTTTTCCACTTAAATTGAACCAAATTCTATCATCAGTACACAAATCCGTAGGCTTATTGATATAAGGTTTTGTAATGCAAGACTCACCAATGTCTGGATTTTTTTGCGTGTTATACATCTTAAGGAGTTTCGCATAAGGATCTTTGGTCTCTTTCCTATAATCATCTGGGAGCGTATTATATGCGTTTTCTAACGACATACCAGAGAGAAGCTTGTTTAACATGTAAAAATAGGCGCGCTGTCCATAATAGTTACTCTCGTCATATCCGTAATATGCACCAAACCCCTTGTCCAAAAAAGTTTTCCCCATATTGTCGTTTTCCTTAAGAGATTGACAAGCTACATTAAAGAATATTGGCTTCCCTTCTTTTTCGCTGCTTATTCTATTTGCTGCATTTTTAATGAACTTCTCAGATACTTTTAATCTCCATGTTGCAACATTATCTGCATCGCTATATGGTGTTCCATTCTCGTCAGTATAATTACATTTTACTAAAATCACTTCGTCCCTTGGATAATCCTTGTACTTATAGAGGTTGTCTTCATCGAGTTGTGTTAAATGTTTAGCTTCAGGTAATTCGCTTCCAATGAGCCAATGAACATTGCTTTTTGTGTCATAAGATCCGTGGGTAATAAGAAGTACTATATCATATTTAAAAATGGTTTCAGAGTAAAAGTGTAAATTGGGGGCATTTATAAGAATCGTTTGGTATCCATAATTATCACATAATTTTTTTAATGCATTGGCCACAATTCTTCTGTCGACCTTGTTGTCTTCCAGAAATTGAGCATTAGCAATACAGACACTTTTAGGATTAAGATAGGAATGTGTACTATAATTAGCAGAAGCCTTACTTCTTGTAAGTGGAAGAACTATATTGGGGTCTATATCATAAGTCTCTGGCCTTTTGAAAAAAGAATATGCAATTTTGCCATAGTCCTTAATTTCAATAAACATAGTGTTATCCGTTGAATATGCATCCTCTACATAGTCAATCTTCTTGATGTCTTCCAAATGTTTATTCAGTTCCTCCATTGAGTGACATTTGTCATAGTACACGTCAACTGATTTTGCCACTTCTACCACATGCTGACACACCTCCATGAATGGATCGTCAGACGGTTTTACAATAGGAGGGTCTTCTTTCCCGAGGTTGTCGTCATTGTCGTTCTTGTTACACGACGTGAATCCTACAGACAGCACAGCGGCTATCAACAATAGTAATGATAATAAGTTCTTTTTCATAAGAAACGATTGGAAGGTTAGCGTATTGTTTTGTTTCGTTCTCTCTATAGACTGCAAAGATACTAAAAAAATAGAACAATAAGCAAAAATCCCAAGAAAAAATGAAAAAACTTTGGTACTTTCACGAGATGTTAGTAACTTTGCACATTGATGAGTACAACAGCAACAACAAACATTCTTGAGCCTGAAGGCCAGAATGTGACAAATATTCCCCAGGAGTTCAATAACTTTTTCCTGAAAGACGTGTCGTTCGTCAACCTGATGACGAAGCGTATCTTTAACGTGCTGATAGTGGCTAACCCGTACGATGCCTTCATGCTGGAGGATGACGGACGCATCGACGAGAAGCTTTTCGACGAATATAGCGAACTGGGTATGCGCTATCCGCCCTCGTTCACTCAGGTGTCGACCACTGAGGAAGCCGACCACGTGCTGAAGACGACGGATATCGACTTGGTCATCTGTATGCCTGGTAATGCCGACAACGATGCCTTTGCTGTAGCCCGCGACGTGAAGAAGATGGCGCCCTCCGTGCCTTGTGTGGTGCTGACGCCTTTCTCGCATGGCATTACGAAGCGTATCGAGAACGAGGACATGTCCATTTTCGACTATGTGTTCTGCTGGTTGGGCAACACGAACCTCATCCTGAGTATCATCAAACTGATAGAGGACCAAATGAACATCGAGCACGATGTCAAGGAGGCCGGTGTTCAGATGATACTGCTCGTCGAGGACAACATCCGCTTTTACTCGTCGGTATTGCCTAACCTCTATAACTACATTCTGGCGCAGTCGAAGAACTTCTCGACGGAAGCACTGAACCCCCACGCCGCTGCACAGCGCAAGCGAGGCCGTCCCAAGGTCGTGCTGGCAACGAACTACGAAGATGCCATGTTCTGGTACGAGAAGTACCACGACAACGTTCTTGGCGTCATCAGCGACACGCGCTTCCCGATGAAGTGCCACGAGGGACGTCTGAGCCATGTTGAAGAAGGCGATGCCGAAGCAGGTCTGAAGCTGTTGCGCGAGATACGTCGCAGGGACGAGTACGTGCCGCTGATCCTTCAGAGTTCGGAAATCCAGAATAAGGCGAAAGCCGAGGCCGAGCACTACCACTTCGTCGATAAGAACTCGAAGAAGATGAACGTCGACCTGCGCAATCTCATTGAGGAACACATGGGTTTCGGTGACTTCATCTTTCGCGATCCCAAGACGAGGAAGGAGATTGCTCGTGTTTCGACGCTGAAGGAGTTGCAGGACAACATCTTTAAGATTCCTGCCGACTCGTTCCAGTTCCATGTCGAGCGCAACAACATGAGCCGCTGGCTTTGTGCACGCGCCATCTTTCCCGTGTCACAGTTTCTAAAGACCGTCACATGGCACAAACTGCAGGACCTGAACGCCCACCGCCAGATTATCTTCGACGCTATCGTCCAGTATCGCCGCATGAAGAACATCGGCGTGGTGGCCGTCTTCGACCGTCTGAAGTTCGACCGTTATGCCCATTTTGCCCGCATCGGCGACGGTTCACTGGGCGGTAAGGGCCGTGGCCTCGCGTTCCTTGATAATATCGTCAAGCGTCATCCCGAACTCAACCAGTTTGAGAATGCCACCGTACAGATTCCCAAGACTGTCGTGCTATGCACCGACTTCTTCGACCAGTTCATGGACGAGAACAACCTTTGGGGTATTGCCTTGAGCGACGCCCCTGACGAGGAAATCCTCAAGCATTTCATGAAGGCCCAGTTGCCCGATGCGCTCATTGCCGACTTTTTCACCTTCTTCGACGCCATCAACGCACCCATCGCCGTGCGCTCCAGTTCGTTGCTCGAAGACTCCCACTACCAGCCCTTCGCAGGCATCTATTCAACCTATATGGTGCCCCATCTGGACGACAAGTACGAGATGCTGCGCATGGTAGCCTGTGCCATCAAAGGCGTCTATGCCTCCGTCTATTACAAGGACTCGAAGGCCTACATGACGGCTACGTCGAACGTCATCGACCAGGAGAAGATGGCCGTCATCCTTCAGGAAGTCATCGGACAGCAGCACGGCACGCGCTTCTATCCCACGTTCTCTGGCGTACTACGCTCGCTGAACTACTATCCCATTGGTGACGAACTGGCCGAGGAGGGCATCGCGTCGTTAGCCTTAGGCTTGGGCAAGTATATCGTTGATGGTGGTCAGACGTTGCGCGTCTCGCCCCACCATCCCAAGCAGGTGTTGCAGACCTCGGAGATGGATACGGCGCTGCGCGAGACCCAGACCCGCTTCTATGCCCTCGACATGCGACCAGCAGGTGAGAGTGCGGAAGGCGACATGCCCGCCTTCTCCGTGGACGACGGCTTCAACATCCTGAACCTCCGCGTCAAGGAGGCCGACAAGGACAATTCGCTCGATGGCATCGCTTCAACCTACGACCCTGTGGACCAGATTATCCGCGACGGCATCTACGAGGGTGGTCGAAAGGTCATTACCTTTAGTGGCGTGTTGCAGTACGACGTCTTCCCCCTGCCCCAGATCCTGCAGCTCGCCCAGAAATACGGCGCCGAGGAGATGCGCCGTCCTGTGGAGATAGAACTGGCGTGCAACCTGTATAAGAATGGACAGAAGATGCGAGGCGACTTCTATCTGCTCCAGATACGTCCCATCGTCGATTCCAAGCAGGTGCTGGACGAAGACCTGGCAGCCATTCCTGACGAACAATGCCTGCTGCGCTCCCATAACTCGTTGGGTCACGGTATCTCCGAGGATGTCGTTGATGTAGTGTATGTCAAGACGGACGATGACTTCACGGCAGCTAACAATCCGCAGATAGCCGACGAGATAGAACAGATTAACCGTCGCTTTCTGGCAGGCGACTACGTGCGGGACGACGGCACGGGCAACAACTACGTGCTTATAGGTCCAGGACGCTGGGGTTCCAGCGACTACTGGCTGGGCATCCCCGTCAAGTGGCCACATATCTCGGCAGCACGCGTCATCGTCGAGGCTGGACTGAAAAACTACCACGTCGACCCCTCGCAGGGCACGCACTTCTTCCAGAACCTTACCTCGTTTGGTGTGGGCTACTTCACCATCAATACCTTTACTGGCGACGGTGTCTTCCAAAAAGGTGTGCTCGACGCCATGCCAGCCGTCCAGGAAACGGAGCATGTCCGCCACGTCCGCTTCTCTCGTCCCCTCCGCATCATGATGGACGGTAAGAAACAGCATGGCGTAGTCATACTTAATGAGTAATGTTTATTGGTTCATGGTTCATGGTTAACGGTTCGTTGGAAAAATCTGGGTGTTCGCTGAAAGATTTGAATGTATGACTAAACCTTTGGAGCCTTTCGACGTCATAAAAATGTCAGTCGACGACAAGGACACAGTGAAAAATTTATCATACAACATTTAAATTAAGCAGCAACATGAAAAAGATTATCTTATCCATCGTAGCCGTGATGTCGATGACGGCAGCAATGGCACAGGAAGCTAACGACCAGAAGGCTCAGGAAGAGCAGCGTCCACGTTTGGAAATGAGAGTAAACCGTATGGCCAATCAGCTGAAGCTGACAGACGAGCAGAAAGCTCAAGTGCTGGACCTCTACAAGGATTTCGAGGCGAAGATGCAAACCATCCTCACTAAGGAACAGTATGAGGAGTACCAAAAGTCGCAGAACCGTCCGCGCTTCAGAGGTGGTCGCCCAGGCGGCCCCCGTCCAGGCTTTGGTGGCCCACAAGGTGGTTTTGGCGGTCCGCAAGGCGGTTTCGGCGGCCAGCAACCCTCGGAATAGTTTCAGGTTTTAGGACAGGTTTTTATTTTCTTCTATTTCCCTACTGCCCTCCGAGGCGCGAAAAATATTCAATGATATCATCCCACGTCTTGAACGTGTCGGAACCAAACTCCAAGAGGGTGGCCATCGTGTCACCCTCTTTCTGTTGGCTGATGAGGTAATCTCCGTACAACAAGTCGCGACGGTAGGTATAGACGGTATGGCGCCATGCAGGGACGTTGATGTACTCCTCCAGCCATCGCTCCGTCTCGGACGACGCCTGGTCAGCCACGAAATAGACGTCATACCGCTCGATGAGCAACCTCACCGCCTTCTGTGCCGAAGGCAACGGCTGGGACTCCTTCAGAGGGCGAGGGGAGAGGCACTCCACACCAATATATATAATAGGTCGCTGACGCTTCTCCTGACGGTCGTCAATCCACCGTATCACAGGCACCACGGCGTGCATGAAGCTGCGGTCGTCCATGCGGTGCTCGCCGTGGAAGTGAGTAGCCTGCGGATAGTGCTCGCTGAACATGTCGAACGTGTCCACCACGTCGTCCCTGTCGCCAAACAGTCCCCAGACGCGCCTGCGCTCGTCGTCGCCACTGGCTCCCTCTCCTTTTGGAGAGGGCGGGGGGAGAGGCTGCCCCTCCAGGCCCTCGAAGCGCCGCTCCGACCTGTCGCGATACTCCTTGATGAGCGCCTTGTCTACGTAGAACTCCTGTATACCGTCCAGTCGCGGATTCTGGAACTGCTGCGTCCCCGTCATGCCGTGCGCCCTCATCGTCTCGCCCATCTCCAAGGCAGGGTTCACGCAGATGCGGTCGAAGCCCCGCAGCTGTTCCGTGTACATGCCACCCATCGACGTACCGATGATGAGGTCAGGCCGTTCCCGCTCACACGTCTCGTGCAGCAGTGCCATCGCCTCCTCAGGATGTATGGGCACGTCGGGCGCTATCACCCTTGCCTGCGGCAACACCGTCCGCAGTCTCGTCACCGTACCACTCTGTCCGCTACTGGCAAACCCGTGTACATAAAGCACCGTCTTGCCCTTCATCAATTCCGGAAACTGTTTAACGTAAGGATTCTCTATCATGGTCTCGTTCTTAATAACCCCACAAAGGTAACAACAATTTCCCAAACCGCCAAACAATTTCCGTAAAATGACGTTTTTCGATTCTAACCTAACAACCTACCATAGCAGCCTGGAATGCCGATTCCCAAAGGGTTTGTCGATGGTAGGTCTGTTGTCGGAGACCTACCATCCAACCTACCATCGAACCTAACATGCTGTAGAATTCATCTTCAACCAGCGTAAGCTCCGTACTTGCAAGAGCCCGCCCAGAGACATGTTAGGTCGGATGGTAAGCGTATCCCGATTGCCAAGATGAGAATTTTGGGACAAACGGGCTTGCATTATATGAAAAAAATCATAAAAATGCAGGGGGAAGGTAACTTTTCTCGATGTGAGCGAGGAAATCTGCGGGAAAATCCGTAACTTTGCCATCGGAAAATTAAAGATGTAGATTATGGACGAGAAGGATTTCAGACAACTGTCGGACAGCGAGTTCAAGGCGGCACTAATTGCCACGCTGAACCTGAAGAAAGAGTGGATGGCCTCAGTGGATAAACGCGAAAAGGAGCTGGGGATAAGATGAGACTTTCGGTTGACAACATTAACAATGGGTCGCCCTATTGGGTTATCCAGCTGGACGACATGACGTTCCGTTTCGTGACGAAGAACGGCATCGTCTATCGCGTCGGTTTCTACAAGGATCCGTATTTTCTGGGCAATAAGGCCTACCACTTCTTTATCGCCAACGAGAACGATTCGTTTGCTCCAAAGGACTCGGACGTGTTCCGCGTCATCACCTGCGTGCTGGAGGAGTTTTTCCATCAGGACGCTTCGGTGATGCTCTATATCTGCGACCCCTTCGACCACCGCGAGGCCACGCGCGACAGCCTGTACAAGCGTTGGTTCAACGGCTATTCGCGCCGCGACGAACTGACGCTGCGAGCCGAAGCTATAGACTTCGAGGGCTATGTGGTCTATACGGGCATGATTCTGCGCAAGGACCACCCAGAGTACGACAGCTTGATTGAGAAGTACGACGAGTTCGTGAAACGCGCCAACAAACTATACCGCATCCCACCGAAATAGTCTTTCTTCTGGCTTCAGCAGAGGAAGCACGAATAAAAGAATATTATGTTGGTGCTGTCCAGTTTGAGATGGTAGGTCTTATGGTAGGTTCGATGGTAGGTTCCAGAAGGTAAACCTACCATCGATTTTTCCTTTGTACAAAGGCATTCCGAGAGATTATGGTAGGTTGTTAGGTTTGTTTTGAAATCCTCCCTTCCACAGCAAGTGATGCCCCTTACCACAAAAAGTTGCCGTGATTTTCGTCAGAAATCGCGGCACTTTCTTCAAGAAATCACGGCACTTTCTTCAGGAAATCACTTAGAAAAGTTTAGGAAATTACGGCACTTTCTTTAGGAAATCACATAGAAAAAGCAATTACAGCTATAAAGATGCAGAAAAAAAAGAAGGAAAAACTTGTTTCTTTGCAATAATATCCTTATCTTTGCTGCCGTAATCAATAGTTATATAGATAGATATGGGCATTTCGATTGAGAGTGTTTGGAGCAAGGCACAGCGTCTATCCGCCAGTGACAGGTTGGCATTATCGCGCCGTTTAGCGCGAGAGTGTCAATGAAACAGATAGCGTTCGTCAGGCACGTGTAGCCTCAGAAATTGACCGATTTTTTGGCGGTTGGAGTGACGATCCACGTACTACCGATGAAATTATGCAGCAAATTCGCGAAGGCCGCACAGAAAACACCTCTCCTAAGTTCTGATCATGACAACATTCAAGTATTTGACAGTAGTCACTAATATCTCCAAGCACTTTAGCCGTATTGAGGGTATAAAGCTTGAAGATTGGACTCTATAAAGTTTTATTCCAAGCCCTTTTGTCATAGTCAGATAGGAGAACTTAACCTTCTGTCAAATTAACTGGGAGGAAGGTTGTCGCCAGGGCTTGGTTCGTTGGGAGTATCATCAGCTGGTTTCTGAGTGACATTTATATTAACATCATTCACACCATCTCCACTAATTACAACTTGTCCTGTACGCTGTTCTGTTTTATCGTTCTTTGTGGCGGTCACTGTAATCGTCGCATTACCATTGCCCGTTTTTGTCGATAGCGTACACCAATCAGGACAAGTAATTGTCCAATTGGTATTGCTCGTAATAATGAAGCTTTGATTGCCTCCATCCTTTTCGAACTCCAAAGAACTCTTGTCAACAGACATCCTCGGCTGTTCCTCACTATCAGACAACTTTCCTTGTGTTACAGTTATAGTAACTGTTATCAATGGGCTACCCCCAGTAATAGTTATCGTTCCTGTACGTTCCTGACCTGTTGTGTTTTTGGAAGCTCTGACAGAAACCTTCTGCGAATTACTACCATTTTTTATATCGGTTTCCAGCCATTGCACATCAATTGCTATCTGCCAACTACAATTAGCCGTCACATTTATGTCTCTTGCATCACCATCACTAGATAAATTCAGAGCTGTCACATTTGCTCGGATATTATCCTTACTCATATGAGGAGTCTCTCCTGTATCGTCACCTCCTCCACAAGCCACAAAGACCATTAGAATCAGGAAATATAATATGCTCTTTTTCATTGCCATTCTGTTTTAGAAGAAATAAATCAATCCAATGTTCATGTTAAATCCCTCTGTCCAACTCTTGAACTTCGAATCAAAGTCAGCCAGGATTTTACAATTATCATTTTTATTCAAGCTGAAATTATACTCAGGTGTTATATGCAGTTTGAAGCGTTTGTTAAACGACGTCACCAGTCTCGCTGCCACAATACCAGAGAGCGAGTTTGCTGAATCGAATTTGCTATTACTCTTTACTACCTCATTGCTCGTAAATATGTTATAGGCAGCACCTACTTGAGGCATAATGCTAAAGAAGTCGGTAATGCTAAAATCATATCCATATCTCAGCTGAACCCTGATAGCCTTATATTCGAAAGCGCCTGTCAAATCCCCGTTGCTGTTGTAGAAATACATGGCGTCAGTCTTGTTTAGGCCCAACACAGCTCCCACCTCAATGTTGTGGTGATTAACGTCGAATCCCAATGCCACTGAAGGACCTGAGATAGAGACGGCATTATATCCTACACCTGCATAGACATTATGATTTTTATTAGGCCCGACATCGACAGTTATTTCAGCATCATACGTCACCTTAGGTTCGATGGTAACAGGTATCACATAGCCTGACAGAGGGAGCAACCCTTCCCGTCTTATTGTCAGGCGCTTTGTCCCCTTGGGAACCCAGATTCTGATTTCACCTGGTAAGGTTTCCAATTTCATCATACCCATGTTAGGTTCTATGATAAATCTTCCATCCCTCACGAAAAATCGAATCACAGCACAAGCCTCACCAGTATTGTCATAGACAGGATTCATACTGCCAATCAGACTCGTATAGTTCCTTTCGAACTTACTTATCTCGATGTCTTGAGCTTTTATCACATTTGCTGCAACTGTCAGCAATAACGCTATAATGATCTTCTTCATAATCGTTTCTTTACTTGACAATGATTTTCTTTCCGTTCATGATATAAACGCCCTTGGGCATTTTACTGTTCGGGGATTTACTATTGACGATTTTCCTTCCGGCGAGGTCGTAGCAGTAGTCCAACTGCTGGACATTCAACTTTTCCAATTCCTCTGTTCCAGTCTCGAACACCTCGAAGAACTGGCGTGCCTGCGATGCCGTCGTCATGAAAGCCTCAAAGGGATGCACCTTGCGCATGTTCAGCACGAAGCGGCTTCCCTCTGTCATGCCGCTGTTGTCCACAATAAAGTCGTTGTTGACATTCAGCGCATAAAGTCCTTCGCCGTTCTCCCTCATGCTGAAGGTCGGTGTAAACGTACGGCCGCTATACGTTGCGGTATGCAAGTCCTCTGACTTTCCCACCGTCACATTCGCGGCAGCAAACGTCACGTTACCCGCTAACTGGAACTGGCTCTTGTACTTCGAATTGTTGGGCATACTGATAATATAAGGTGTGTAGGCCTTGATGCCCTGCGCCTCAGTCCAGCCTGTGCCGTTCAACTCGTACAGCCAGAACGGATGCTCCGTGTCGCCGCTTGTCCATTTTTTAAACGGTACGATGGCACCCTTCGTGGCATGGGTGACGCTCTGCACATCGAAGGGCAGGCTGATGGTCTCCCAGCCTCGCGACTCGCCGATGCCTGTCGCCATGCCGTAATGGTGGATATAGCTGATGTTTCGTGCTATGAACTGTTGCGGACAGTAGAAGTTATTACCGCTCTCAGCATCTACCAACGTGATGCTGTTGGCAGTACCGTTTACCACCACGTTCTTGACAGCCCCTGGCGCATACTGCGCATCCTTCACATACAGCAGAAGGTTCGGATTGCTCACCGTTGCAGTAAATGCAGCATTCGGATTCCAGACGATGGCCGCCAAGTCAGCATTGTCTTTTAGCGCATCCGTCTCAATGCCTGTCACAGTCCATGTCACTCCGTTCTTAACGAATGACTCCGGCACAGTCAGAACCTGTCCGTACTTACCCGCTGAAACCCTTACCGTCTTGTCGTCCTGAGACACCACGCTATAGTTCACGTCATCATTCACCAGTGCATTGACAATCTCCTCAAACGTCACTTCCAGTTTAGTGTCTGCAGCAATGCTACTAATCGTATATTGATAGTTTGCAACACTCGCCGTCACATCCTGGTTATTCACCTTCACGCTGGCAATGCGATTGCCACTATCAGGAGTGAAAGATACAGTCACCGATACACCTTCATCAATTGTAAATGTTTGAGTTTTGTTTCTTACGCTTGTGCCGCTAAATGTTGCACTTCCATTACCAGATGTCGTTATGCTTAATGAATAAGTACTATGTGTAGGACTTTCTTCTTCTATTACTTGGCTAAAATATTGTGCCCATCCATTTTCTTCATATCTTCTCTTAGTCCCTTTAGGTACATATAGCACGGCAGAAGAAGAAATAGAATAAAATACATAAGCCTGAAAATACTTAATATAAAAAGGAAATTGTATTTTTGAATATACACTTCTTAAATATGAACAAGCAGCGAAAGCTCTATGGCCTATGGATGTCACGCTGTTGGGGATAGTTACGGAGGTCAAACCGCTGCAAAAATCGAAAGCATAATCGCCTATGGATGTCACGCTGTTGGGGATGGTCACGGAGGTCAAGCAATCGCAATCTTTGAAAGCATAATCGCCTATGGATGTCACGCTGTTGGGGATGGTCACGGAGGTCAAACCGTTGCATCCCTCGAAAGCATAATTGCCGATAGATGTCACATTGTTGGGAATATACAAATTTTTGATTTCTTCTCCATTTAAAAATAAAGCATGTCCTTTACTAAAAGCGCCTTCTTTATATTTGATTTTACACCATGCTTCCAAATCATGTATATGGATTGAGTTTAAGCCAGTATTGGAGAAAGCATAATCGTCTATGGATGTCACGCTGTTGGGGATGGTCACGGAGGTCAAACCATTACATCCACTAAAGGCACGATCAGCAATGCTAAGTGTTCCGTCCTTCAATGAAATACTTGTATTCGTTTGCATGGTTCCCTTATACTTGTATGCAACTTTTCCTACATAAAATAATCCGTCAGGCTGATTTTTATACCATCCTGTATCTTCAAAAGCACCGCTACCTATATTTATCACGTTATCCCCAATAGTAATACTCGCAAGATTTGTACAGCCAGAAAAAGCAGAAGCGCCTATACTCATCACGCTGTTGCCTATAATAATAGAGGTAAGATTGAAACAGCCACTAAATGCACGGTCAGCAATGCCAAGTGTTCCGTCCTTCAATGATAAGCTTGCATTCGTTTGCATGGCCCCCTTATACTTATATGCTACCTTTCCTACATAGATTAATCCGTCTGGTTGATTTTTGTACCATTCTGTATCTTCAAAAGTACCGCTACCTATGTTCAACACGTTATTCCCAATAGTAATACTCGTAAGATTTGTACAGTTAGAAAAAGCAGAAGCACCTATACTCATCACGCTGTTGCCTATAATGATAGTGGCAAGATTGGTACAGTCTCTGAAGGCACTCTTACCAATAGTTGTGACAGGCTCAGATGTTATAGACAACATGCTGTTGCCTATAATAACGGAAGTAAGATACTTGCAATAGCTAAAAGCATTCTCCCCAATTGTAGTGACAGATTCAGGTATAGTTAGCGAACCTGTAAACCCTCCACTAAAAGCGTGATTGCCAATGGTCTTTACAGAATTACTAATAGATAAAGAACCAGTCATGTTTTTCATACCTGAAAAAGCGTAATCTCCAATGGAAATGACACTACTGGGAATCTTTAGCGAGCCTGTAAAGCCACTGCAACCTTCAAAAGCATGGTCGCCTATACTGACAACCGAAGATGGGATGTTTAATTTATTGAAAAAACCCGAACAGCCCGAGAAAGCATAACTACCAATGTCCTTTAATGAATTGGATAAAGAGAGTGTTGCAGAAAACCCACTGCATCCATCGAAGGCATGTTCTCCAATTTTTGTTACAGAATTCGGAATAATCAACGAACCTGTAAAACCACTACAATGATAGAAAGCATAACTACCGATGGTCTTTATTGACTTGGGGATAGTAAGTAGACCTTTTAATCCTGAATACCCTGAAAAAGCACTAACGCCAATCGCGGATACAGAATAAGAGACACCATTAACAGTTATTATTTCTGGTAGGATGATTTCTCCAGAGATGCTTCCATAGCCATCTTTTCTTGTCACTTCAACTTCGTTGTCAGATATCTTGTTATAATAGATTCCGTCAACTTCAAAGTCGTAGGCAAATAGATTGGATGTGAATAAAAACAAAACAACAACTCCAACTATTCGGGAAAAGGCATTTCTACTATTTAAAATATTATCCATCGCATTATCTTTTGATTATAATCTATATGGAATTTCTGATCTCAATATTTTAATGTGATTAAGGCCTATTTGATTGAGTTTTGCCTCTAACATCAACTTAGTTGAATCATAATCACAACAAGGGCCAACAATTATTTTCTTCAAACGTTTTTTTTCGATTCCAACATCTATGTAGGGAGTTAACTGTCCCCGTGAATTCATTTTGAACATAACATCACTCGAACTGAGACAGGGATACAAAACTCTTGACTCTGCTTCGTATGAGTAAGCTTTGTGCTTAATTAGTGAAGATAAAAAATAAGCAATTAAAGATAGTGTATCCAATTTTAGGTTGCATTTTGTCTTCTCATCTTCTATATCCGATATTTGGGTTAGGTACTTCTTATAAAATAGTTTAATTGCTGTCACAAAAGAATGCCTATTGGATATATGTTTATACGATACTCGGATAGCACGTAATTTAATTTCATCATTATTGGTCATGTCAAGAAACACATTACTTCCAAGACGAATGATTCGATAATAATCCTGAATGTCAAACCCTAATGAGACGCCTCTGCCTTTATCACCATACATTCCCCATTGAGGGAGATGGTCTCGATTATTTGAAAAGCATACCACAAATGGCAAGCGAAATGTTCTACACATCATCTGAAGGTGCATCTCCCTAATATCGTCATCATTCCATACTCTTGATAATCTGTCTTTATTCTCAACCAATAGTTCATCTTCAATTTTGGGTAGTATTTCTATTATTTGTTTAAAGCCATACTTGAATTCAGTAGGGTCATTCATGTTAAGAATATAGCTCCCATGAAACACGAAATGATCATCTTTAATACCATCAAGTAACTTCAAGAGAATATCGATACTTGTGTAATGATATGCTATGTTAGTTGTTTGACATGCCATAATCTGTAACAAACTCTTTCTACATCATTAGTCTCTATTTAATCTGTAAGCAAGATGTTCTTGTTGCTTCGAAAATCTTTTTTAAGACTTTCTTTTTCCTTATTTGTCAGCATAGGGTGGTTGTCAACACTCCTTCCGTCAACACAGAATAGATGGCCGACATATTTGCCTTTTAACTTAATGACTTTACTATTGATATCAACCTCTAATTCTTCCATATTCATTGCTACATGTTTTATATTTTGTCTTTTTCCTTTCCAGCACAAATAACAAACTCAAAAAGAGTGTTTTCTTTCTCCAATAAAATTATAAGTCTTAAAAAAGTGTATCATCTGATTCTCCAACTTAAGCATTGAGGGACTTTTTGTCCAAACGCCTGGTTGCTCTGTTATATCCTATGCGTTTGAGTATGTTTGTTCTGAAAGTGCTTTGTTTTTTCATATAGCTGTTCGTCTAAATAGCGTTTTGCCTCTTTTTGAGAGTAGCTCTTACCTGCCATGACCTGTTCATGGCTAATTTGCAAGATTTTCACTAACAGATCTTCATGGTTTGTCATAAGCTTATCATTTTTATTTTGTGCAAAGATACGAATATGTGCGAACAATTCAAAATTTTAACGTTATTATATTTAAATTCTTCAACCTAAAGGTCGAAGTGTGGCTCATCTGATTCTCCGAACTAATGCTTTAGGATTGCTTTTCGTGTCCCAAATGTCCATTATATGAACAGTATCTTCCGTTTCATCGTATAAATAGATAATTTTGAAGCGACGATTCATCAGATGGCATCTCCTATATAGGATATCTCTATCCTGTAACAGTTCTTCAGGAGGATAAGAAACAGGATAGCGTTCGAGTCGCCATTCTATATCTAACCTTTCTTTCAGCCAACGGCGACCTGTTGATTTGCCAAACTCAATGTTGGCATTTTCGACATAGTCCCTAAATAATAATTTTGCCTTATAGTGCCATTTTATCTTAGCCATGGAAACTCCTCATAAAGCTGTTTGGTAAAATCCTCTGAGGAAGTCCATTTGTCTGGATTCTTCAGGTCCTTTTCGGCGGTTTCTATTCTGGCAATAGCCTCTTCATCGGAGAAAGGACCGAAACTGGGAAACTTATCCCAGTCGAGGTCATCTATCCAGTCGTGAACTATCGTCACACCATCGGGGGACATAGGCGTAGCGGCCTCTACCTCAGCAACTGGCTCGCAAGCCATTCCTACATTCTCTTCTTCATCCAGGATGGGATATCTTTTTTCATCCATAGCTTCTTGTTTTTTATTTGTGCAAAGGTACGGCTTTGTTTTGAGAAAACCAAATATCTGTGCAGAATTATTGTAATTACAGGTCGAAGTCACCCAAGGTGAAGACGTCATTGGGGTTGAGTCTCTGGTTCTTGGCCTTGTCGATGACGTCGGGTTGCCAGGTGCGGACGTGAATCTGTGGCATGTCGGGCTGGCGGAAGTCCCAGACCATGAAGACATAGCCCTCGTCGCTATAGCGGGCGGTGTTCCACTTCTGATGGACGGTGACACCATAGATGCCACGGATAGTGGGATGTTCGACTATGGTGACATCATCGAACAGGACTTTGATGTAGCTGTTCGAACGGAAAGCGCGAGCAAGATTGTCCAAATACTGCTGCTTGGTCTGGGTTGTATAGATGACCTTATTGCCAGAAGGAACGACCTCAGACTTGCGTACTTTTACTACGCGGCCCGTAATAATAAGGGCATCGTCAGAGAACACCTGTTTCAGGAACTTCAGGTCTTTCTGGTTGTAGGCTGTGCGGAAATGCTCCACATAGTCGAGAATCATCATGCGCTCCTTGATGTCAGCCACTTCGTGACGGCTGTCGCCCATCTGCGTCATGCGCAGTTTGGAGTAGAGCTCAGGGTTGATGGTGTAGTAGAAGCTGGTGATGACACCTTGCTGGTCAAAGTTAATGACAGCCTCCTGATAGCCTAACTCCTCACCACCATTGGCATTGTTGACGATGAGCGGGATGTTGCGAACCTGATAGCCGGTCCTGGTGGTGAGCAGACGCTCAACCACTTCTTCTTCGACACAACGGAAATGGTCGTTCTGCCAGAGTTGGTTTAAGTCTGACAAGGCATCCTTGGTGATGTAGGCAGGCATGAACTCCAGTTTTGTGCTGTTGAGTTCCTGCGAACGGTTAATCTCCGTCATCACCACAGATACGGCATGTTCTATCTTCGACTGCAGCGCGGCATTGCTGGTACCGTCGTTGATGACAAGGCGCACTTGATTGTATGCTGCGCTATATGACAGCTGACAAATAATAAATGATAGAATGAGCAATAAGCGTTTCATATTGTTTCTTGTTTTAATTTTCAATTCTAAATTCTTCATTGCGAAGCAACACTCTGACCTTGGTCAGAGAATTCTTCAAATCTTCAACCCTCCTCCAGGATAAACCAGATGGCTCCACAGCCGCGATAGTTGTCGATGCTGTCGGCTTGGTGGGTTTTCAGGTTCTGACGCTGTTTCTGGCCTTTGTCCAATACGGCCCGGATGTTGCCGGCAGCATCGTATATAATAAGGTGGCAAAGCTCTGGATGCTGGGCTGTGGCATATTTGCCGTAGTCCTTGATGAGTCCCTGTTCCTTTAGTGGCACCAGGATCTCTTTCAGTTCAAAGAAGGTTTTGGCTTGACAGATGATTTGCAAAGCGCGGTTGGGCAGGGGAGCCTTCTTGAGCAGACGCTCACGAATTTTCTGTTTCACGCTGTCAGTAATGAGAGAGTCTTTGGGCTTGGGCACTACTTTGACTTGTGCGGGCTTGGCAACAGGTGTCAATGCCGACTTCTTGACAAAGGCAAACACACGGTAGCAGTCTGCACGGCGGGTCATGACGGTGTCGGCAATAGAGGCGGGTCGCAGAGAGTCGACATGTTGACGAATGACGTCAGTCTGTAAGGAAGCCCATGTCTTCAATTCTATTTGTAAGGCGGTGTATGCCTCGTCAGCAGCTTCTTCGGCAGTCGGCATCGTGGCCTCGCCATACAGGAAGTCTTTGTTCTTCTTGATGGCATTGATGCGCTCTGTCCGCTCGTCCATAGCCTGTAGAGTGAGGACGATGCCCAAGAAGGTGAGGATGGACATTAGGCGTTTCATTGGCTACTGATGACTTTAGGATTTGACTTGCGGAAGCTGGCAAACATATTTCCGATGTTGTGGGTCGGAATGTAAGGATAGAGACGGGCTTCGACGGTGCCTCGCTTTGTTCGGATGAGTTCGGCAGGAATCACCATGCTCATCACGTGGTTGTAGTTCTCTGTGGCGTTGACAGCCATAACGACCATCTTGAGGTCGCCGTTGGACATTTCCTCTTCGATGCCATATTGCAGTTCACAACCTCTGTTCAGGCAGAACGCCGCCCATTGGCTGAAAGGCACTTCGAATGTGGCTTTCCTGAAACCATAGCAGAGCTGGGTGATGCGTAAGCTGTAGTTGCCAAAGTCAGCCAGACTGTCGGCTGGGATGGTGTTCGGGGTTTGAAGAACGTCAGCCTGCAGGTTGTCCTCAGCTTCTATTTTGTTTTCACCGCTGATGAGTTCGTACTCCACAGGGAAAGATACTGATAGCAAGGCCGTACCTTTACGAGACCATGTGGCGGTATAGCAATGCTGGTCACAAGTATAGCCGAAGTTGTCGCTGGGTTGAAGGTTGTCAACCGTAGCCAACGATCCTGTCAGAAAACGAAATTGGTCGTCGCGGATCATGAGTGAGGCCGTCTTGACAGTTGGTGGATACTTCAACTGTAGGAAATAACGCTCCAGGAAATCGAAGACGGGCGAGCTGGATGCTGTGCGCATCTTGTCGGCAAACAAATATAGTCCGATGTGGTCGATGGTCTTTCCGCTGACGTGGACTGTCAGACGCTGTCCCTGGCACATGGGATGACTGTAGCCATTGGCCAGGGAGTCGGCATCAAGCTGCACGGCTGAGGCTATCCGCTGTAATTCGGCAGTACGGAAGCGAGGCTGAGCCGTCAGCGCCAGACAGGTGACCATACCTATTATAATATATAGCAGTCTGAGTCTCATTTGGAGTTATCTTTGTTCTTGTAAAATGTTTGCTGCGGTGGCATTGCCGTTGTTGGCAGACTGACGCAGGGCAGCATAAACTTTGTTTAGCGTTTGTCGGGCTTCAGAAGAACCATTGTTAGCAGCCAGCTTGAGGTATTTGATACCTTTCACGACGTTGATGCTGTCGTGACGACTGACCCAGCGGCGTCCAATCTCGTATTGAGCTTTGACATCGCCCGATAAAGCCTGGCGCTCTAACTCATAGTCGTTGAGGGAGGCAGATGAAGGCTTCGCTGTGGGCTGTTCCTTTGGCTTCGCCTGTGGTTTTGACTTGATTTTTGTAGGAGTAACGCTTTCCGAAGACTTTTTCACAGGTGCCATCGTATCAGCAATGACCACAGTTGGTGGCGGCAGCTGGTTACCCTTCTTAGATGGCCATAGCAACCATATAACGAGTGCAAGTATTAAGGCTGATACTAACGTCACTACAGCTGGCTTGACAGATGGTTTCTTCTTTTGGACCAATGGTTTGGGTTCTGCCTCGCTTAACTTGTCAGGAACGGTTTCTCCCTCTCTGCCGAAGATACTTATGGCATCATCTACCTGTAATTCGTCACCGATGTTAAGCACCACCTCGTCGTCTTTCTGCAGCTGTTGGCCGTTGACCTTTACAATGTGCCCGTCGGCCAATAGGCGAACCAGCGTCTTACTGCTGCCGTCGGCCAGACGAACCATGCGGATGTCGACAAACTGCATGGGGTTCGGCTGCTCTTCGTGGAACGTTATGGCCAGATGCTTCTTGCAGTTAGGGCAAACGATTTGCTTGACGGCTTCGTTCTTCGAGTTCCGTACATCCAGTATAATGCCGCATGAAGGACATTTGATACGCAGTTCTTCCATGGTCAACTATTCTGAGCGGGGTTAGATAGTCATATCATCAGCTGTATTCATGGCCAGTTGGTTGTCATCGTCATTTGTGAACGACAGTGCCTCGCCAGTGTGCAGGTCTATCACCTCGCCTTCGTCCATTTGGCGGTTGTGGTTGACGTCAGACAGTGCAAAGTCGGCAGTACCATCCTGGTCAACGTCGACAATGGCTACGCGCTGACCGTTATAGTCAACTTCCTGGACTGTGATGTTCCGTCCGTTAGGCAGCGTTACTTCGCCGAAACCAACCACGCGCACATCGTCGTCATCGCTCGTAACGGGATGGTTGGTCGCTTCAATCTTAGCCTGCTGGTCTTCAGCAATGCGCACATCGTAATCGGAAGGTGTTGTAGCAGCAACAGCTTCTGTCTCTTCCACGGCCTTTGGTTCTTCTGCTACTTGTGGTTCTTCTTCCACCTTTGGCTCCTCTGCTGGTTTGACATCGCCGTTCTGTGCTTGCCACTCCTCAGCGGTATAGGTGCTGTAGATGTTGCCACGCCATTGGAAGGTGGCACCAGGCCCCATTTCTGCACGTGCTGCTTTAAATGCCTCGCTGAAGCTGAGATCATCGTTGGTGGTTGCCGCAGCTAACTGCTCGATAGGAACTTCCAAGGTTTCGTCATGACCTGCATTCTGAACGGCATACGTTGCACCAGAACCAATCATAATTCCTGTTACTCCGCCAATGGTTACTGGCTTCCAGTTCTCTTTGAAAATCTTCTTTGTTTCCATAATCTTAAAGTTTTTATTGGGTTATCTGGGTGCAAATGTCGGAATTAATTTTGGAACGGCAATATTTTTAAAAGCATAATCCACGAATTGTGGGGATTAATGTATGAATTTCGTTTGGCAGTAAGGACAATGGTCACTTTGAGCCAAAATGTCGTAGGGCTGGTTGCCTAAGAAATGACCACAGTGCGGACATGAATAATCCCTCTGGAACTGGCGAATGAGTTGTTGTCTCCTTTGAGGCATCTTTGACGAATCCAAATATGCCTTGACGAAAAATATTAATGAGATGATGATGGCCATTGCGTAGAGTGCTATATACCAGAAGCTGCGGCCTCCAGTGGCAATGCTTAAAGCAATGGCAGCCATCGTGATGATTCCCGTGGCAGAGCGGAGGGTGTTAAATTTGCGTTCGGCTATTTGTAATGCAACGTTCTGGTTTTCATATTCTTCCCAGACTTGCTGTAAAGGGCGGATATCTGCTGGCAGGAATGAGGAAAGGGCTTTCCAATCCAGCGGATAACGACTGGTGCCAAAGGTGATGAGATCGGAAATGGTAACGGCTTTTGACTCTATAGCCTGATTATTAATATAGGTATAGGCATTGATATCGAGATTTTTGATGCGCATGGTGTTGCCATCAACTGTCAGCTGACAATGCTCAGGGAGTACCGTTGGCGGAACGTCGGCATTCCCCCACAATTCCGTTTTACCACCTGTCGTCAGTTTCAGCCGACCTGTTGCCGAATCTCTTCCGATTATAATTTCCATTGTCTTGATTGTTTGTTAGAGGTGAGTCTGTAGCATCAGTTCTTTCACCTTCCGTAAAGCATCTTTCGAAGCTGTCAGTTGAAAGGCGAAATGGTCATAATCGGAGAGAATGAGCTGTTGCTTCAGCACATTAATCTGGTAGATGTATTGCATGTTGATAATGAACCGTCGACCAATGCGCATAAAAATCTTGGCTTCGGCGCCAATCTGTGAAGCCAACGTCTGCTCCATCTCGCCGAGGTTCATGCCAACAGTAGCCCGCAACTTATTGACCATTACAATGTCAGTATAGTTGCCGTCAGCCTCAAAGTAAACAATCTTGTCGATGTCTATCCTATTTAGCTCATCGCGTGTATTGAAATAGATCTTTGTCATAGTACAACTGCAAAGGTAATTAGTTTTTCTGAACTATCCAAAGAAATGGAACAGAATTTACCTTCTGTCCATACTGTTATTCAATAATAGTAGGTCGGATGTTAGGTTGGATGGTAGGTCTCCGACGAGGAACCTACCATGCCTCAGCCCTAGTAAATAAAGGGCCTCCGAAGGATCATGGTAGGTTGTTAGGTTGGTTTTGAAATCCCCCCTGTGCGGAGGGTAATCACTTACGTGAATTCACCATGACACTTTTAGTATGAATCAGCCATCAAATCCTTGCGGCCAATGATGCTAAAAATGGTAATCTCATTGTCCTTGTTGAGAATTCGAAGCGTACGGAGGACCTCATTGAGTGTGGAACCGCTGGTCGTAATATCGTCGATTACCAACACATTCCGCTGATGAATCATAGAAGAGAGCTCTTCGCTCATCGGATTTGCTAATACTTCATCGTAGTTGCGTAAATCTCGTTTGCAATCATGCCGTGGTTTACTCGTAGTCGTCGATGACGGCGTTGATCATGTCCATCATGGGTTTGGCGGCACGGAAGATGGGGACGATGGCGTCGAGCCAGGCGTCGCCCTGGTGGTTCTTGGCTATCATGCCGCAAAGTTAGGGCAAAAAAAGTGAACTGCCAGGGATTTGGTGAATATTTTGTCTGTTTTGCTTGCAAAAGTAAAATAAAATGCTTACCTTTGCCTGCGGCAATTGTGAATTGAGAATTAAGAATTAATAATTATATTCGTTAAACATTAAAGTTTTTAAGACTATGAAAAAGTATTTTGCTGAAATGGTGGGCACGATGGTGCTCGTGCTGATGGGCTGCGGCGTTGCCGTGAGCTTAGGTTGTGACCCTGTAAACAACATTCCCGCTGTGGTGGGTACGGCTTTGGCCTTCGGCTTGGCAGTCGTCGCCATGGCTTATACTATTGGCGGCATCTCGGGTTGCCACATCAATCCTGCCATCACGCTGGGTTGCTTCCTCAGCGGCCGTATGTCGGCAAAGGACTGTGGCATGTACATCGTGTTCCAGTGCATCGGTGCCTTCATTGGTTCGGCGCTGCTGTTTGTACTGACGGAGAACGTTCCTGGTCTGGAGGGTACTGGTGCCAACGACCTGCAGGCTAACGTCAGCGTGCTGGGTGGTCTGCTGGCTGAGATTATCTTCACTTGTGTCTTCGTGCTCGTCGTGCTTGGTGCTACTGCCAAGACTAATGGTGCTACGAACAACTTCGCTGGTCTGGCCATTGGTCTGAGCCTTGTATTGGTTCACCTGGTCTGCATCCGCTATACTGGTACGTCGGTGAATCCTGCCCGTTCGCTGGCTCCCGCTTTCTTCCAGGGTGGTACGGCTCTGGCCAACCTGTGGATTTTCATCGTAGGTCCCTTTGTAGGTGGTGCACTGGCTGCTGGTATTTGGAAGTTCATCGAGCCTGCTGAGAAGTAAGATTTGCAACGCGTAGTTTGCATTTTCGAGACATGGATTCTTCAGAAATCGCGGGAAACATTAAAAACCGTGAAAACTGAAGAATCCGTGGCTTTTCTTTTTCCGTATTACAAAATAAAGTGTTACCTTTGCAGTCGCAAATTGGAAAGAAAGGTAAATTGAACTATAAATAGTAAATTGTTTAATTGTAAATTATTATGGTAAACTACAAGGATTTAGGTCTCGTGAATACTCGCGAGATGTTCAAGAGAGCAGTAGCAGGTGGCTATGCTATCCCAGCTTTCAACTTTAACACTATGGAGCAGATGCAGGCCATCGTGATGGCTGCCGTCGAGACAAAGTCTCCCGTCATCATGCAGGTTTCCAAGGGCGCTCGTAACTACGCTAATGGTACCATTCTCCGTAACCTTGCCAAGGGTGCTGTGGAGTATGCTAAGGAGCTCGGCTGCGAGCATCCTGAGATTGTGCTCCACTTGGACCACGGTGACAGCTTCGAACTCTGTAAGGATTGTATCGACAATGGTTTCTCGTCAGTGATGATTGATGGTTCTTCTCTGCCTTACGAGGAGAATATCGCCCTGGCTAAGAAGGTTGTTGACTATGCTCACCAGTTCGACGTAACTGTTGAGGCTGAGCTGGGTGTACTGGCTGGTGTTGAGGATGAGGTCTCAGCTGCTGAGTCTCACTACACGAAGCCCGAGGAGGTTATCGACTTCTCTACCCGCACTGGTTGCGACTCGCTGGCTATTTCTATCGGTACTTCTCATGGTGCTCACAAGTTCACTCCCGAGCAGTGCACCCTGGTGAACGGCGTGCTCGTTCCGCCTCCCTTGGCATTCGACATCCTGCACGAGATTGAGAAGAAGCTTCCTGGATTCCCCATCGTGCTCCACGGTTCTTCTTCAGTTCCTATGGAGGAGGTCAACACCATCAACAAGTACGGTGGTCACCTGGAGGCCGCTATCGGTATTCCCGAGGAGCAGCTGCGTGAGGCTGCGAAGAGTGCTGTCTGCAAGATCAACATCGACTCCGACTCTCGTTTGGCTATGACTGCTGCTATCCGCAAGCATCTGGCTGAGCATCCTGGAGACTTCGATCCTCGTCAGTATCTGAAGCCTGCCCGTGAGAACATGAAGAAGATGTACATCCACAAGATTGTGAATGTGCTTGGTTCTGACGGAAAGTTGGCTCAGTAATCGACTCGCTCAGTAAACTCTGAGTAAACAAAACAAGAAAGCCTTTCTCTCAAATGCGGGAGAAAGGCTTTTTTATTTCTTACTTCTTTTTCCTTTCTGTGATGTCGTGATTGACGACGGCGCCAGTGGCAGGGTTCAGCGTCATGCTGACGACGTAGCGCTTGAAGAGGTCGCCATCGCGCAGCTCTGTGGTGCCAAACTGCGCCAGTGGCAGGTCACACTCGATGAGCTGCTGGTCTTCCTGGTAGAGCGTCATGCGTGCCTGGCCAGGCGCGTTGACCATGAAACCTTTCTTCTTCTTGTCCACAGGGGCAGGGAAACCCGTGTTGGTCAGGTTCTTCAGCGTCATGTAGAACGGTACGCCTGATAGGTCGTCGACGTCAACCAGTCCCAGACGGCGCGACAGGCGGAACACCACCTGGCGGTCCATGTCCTTCTCTGGGCAGAGCGTCACGATGTGTTCTGTGGTGTCGCGTTCCACGGTGCCAGTAAAGAGTGACGTCAGCATGTCGCTCTTATAGTCAATCTCGCGGAGCATCCGCTGGAGCTGACCCTCGTCCTGAGGCTTCTCGTCAGCATCGCCCGTAATCAAGGCCTGACGGGCCTCGCGCAGTTCTACGATCTGCTGGGCGGTCAGTTCGGCCATCTTCGCCGTGCTGCCAGCGGCTAATGCTTCTGCGCTCAGGTATCTTCGTGGGTTGTCCTTCACGCGGCCTTCAGCCTGCGACGGCCGGGCTATGTGGGGGACGTACTCCTGCGACGGGGCTTCAGCATTGATGGCCAGCAGGGTGCCCTGTTCGCTGAGGTGAACGACGGTGGTCTCGGCCTTTCCTTTCAGCTTCACGGCATAGCACTTCGTAGTGTCACGGATGCCGAATGTACTGACTTCGCAGTCTATGATGCGTTGCGACACCTGTTCCTCCTGCTCAATGCCCGTCAGCCGGAGATAGCGGTCGGCATAGCGTGCGAAGTCGCCAGGGGTATAGGTACGCTTCTCGACGACCAGATGGATGCGTATGGCAGTCTTGGGCAGGTAATAGACGAGTCCTTGCGGCGTGCGTCCAGGTTCCAGCGGCACCATCTCAGGCTGCGCCAATGCAGGGATCATGAAGAATAAGAAACACAGGAATGCTGTTATTCTAAATGAAAGATTTCTCAATTCCTTCATTCCCATTTCTTTCATTTCTTTCATTTCCTTCATTTCTTTCATTTCCTTCATTCTTTCAGTCTCTTGAATGCTCGTGGCAGGTAGCGAATGATGTCGCTGGCCAGCATGCTTTCCTCGCCCATGTCGTGGGCGGCCAGGTCGCCAGCAAGTCCGTGCAGATAGGTTCCTACGACGCAGGCGTCCTGGGGCTTGTAACCTCGTGCCAGGAGTCCCGTCAGTATGCCTGTGAGTACGTCGCCGCTTCCTGCCGTTGCCATGCCAGGATTGCCTGTGGAGTTGAAGACGACGTTGCCGTCGGGCATGCAGATGGCGCTGAAGTGGCCTTTCAGGATGACGTAGCCCTGCAGGCGCTTTGCCAGGTTGACGGCCTTGGTGAGCCGTTCGTAGCTGTCGGCTGAGTGTCCCTCCAGACGGTCGAGTTCGATGGGGTGGGGGGTCAGGATGATGCCTTTTGGCAGCTGCTGCAGCCAGGCACGGTGGTTGGCCAGCATGTTCAGGGCGTCAGCATCGATGACGATGGGGCATTGTGTACGGCGGAGCTGGGCAATGAGTGCGATGGCCGTCTGTTCGCTCTGTCCCATGCCTGGTCCGATGCCTAAGGCGTCGTATTCCTCAGTATCGACGGCCTCGGCGAAGGATATTTCCTCTGTGCCGTTCTGCACGATGGCTTCTGGCACGGAGGTCTGTATCACGGGGGTGTTGCGACGTGGCGTGTTGACGGTCAGCTTGCCCACTCCTGAGCGCAGGCAGGCCCTTGCGGCCAGTACGGCAGCTCCCGCCATGCAGTAGCTTCCTGCGATGATGAGTGCGTGGCCCATTTGTCCCTTGTGGGCAAAGAGGCTGCGGCTGAGCATGAGGGCGCGGACGTCGTTCTCTTCGACCACGGTGTAGTTGGTCTCCAGCTTCTCCGTGCCTTCCTTGCTGAGACGGATGTCGAGGGTGCGCAGCTGTCCGATGTACGGCTGGAACTCTGGGAAGAAGAATGCCAGCTTGGGCTGTTGCAGCGTCAACGTGTGGGTGGCACGGATGATGTTCGCGCGTACATTATAAGTATTGTCCTCAGTCATCAGTCCTGAGGGGATGTCGAGTGACACCACCTGGGCTGGCGAGGCGTTGATGTACTTGACCAGAGATGCGAAGCCTCCGGCCAGCGGCTTGTTCAGCCCTGAGCCGAAGAGTCCGTCGATGACCACCATGTCGGCCTCCAGGCGTGGCGGGTCGAACTCCTCGATGACCTCGACGAAGCTCTTCAGCCGCTTCACCTCCTGCAACCGCTTCTTGTTGGCGGTACAGTCGGGCGAGAGGCTGCCGCTGATGTTAAAGAGGTAGACACTGACTGCGTAGTCCTTTTCTGCCAGCATGCGGGCCACGGCCAAGGCGTCGCCACCGTTGTTGCCAGGACCGGCAAAGACGACGACGGGCATTGTTGGCGTATAAAGCTGCGTGATGGTTTGGGTCAGCACGGCTGCTGCCCGTTCCATGAGGTTCAGCCCTGAAATGGGCTCGTGCTCAATGGTGTATTTGTCAAGCTCATGAATCTGAGCGCTCGTAAAAATCTTCATTACAGCCGCAAAGGTACGAATAAGAAAGCAAAATGCAAAGAAAAAAACGTTTTTCTTTGCATTTTCGCGCGAAAGTGCCTTCTCCAAAGGAGAAAGGTACGAAAAAAATCAGAGTTCATCGCTCATCGTTCATCGTTATTTTCGTGCTGATTATGGTAAAAGATGTTAAACGGTTACAACTATGAACTATCAACTATCAACTATGAACTGAAAAATTCGTACCTTTGTGGCATATTAAACGCAGAAAGATTATGAGTACCATTACTGTAAACGGTAGGACGTTCCAGACGTCTATTCCTGAGGCTGAGATTAAGCAGCGTGTCAAGGAACTTGCTTTGCAAATTAGTAAGGACTTCGAGGGTAAGAACCCCCTGCTCCTGGGTGTGTTGAACGGTGCATTCATCTTTGCCGCCGACCTGGTGCGCGAGATGACCATCCCGTTCGAGATCTCGTTCGTCAAGCTGGCATCGTACCAGGGCACCATCTCCTCGGGCAAGGTGAAGGAGATTATCGGTATCAGCGAGAACCTGCAAGGTCGCCACGTCATCATCGTCGAGGACATTGTCGATACGGGTCGTACCATGCACCAGATGGTGGAGTCGTTAGGCACCCGTAACCCCGCGTCAGTCAGCGTCTGCTCGCTGTTTGTCAAGCCAGACAACATGGAAGAGCACGTCGATGTCAAGTACGCCGCCTTCACCATTCCCAACAAGTTCATCCTGGGCTACGGCCTCGACTTCGACCAGCAGGCCCGCGGACTGAAGGATATCTATACGCTGGCAGAGAATGAGTAATAAAAGGCTCATTTCTTTCATTCCTTTCATTTCTTTCATTTCATAATGGCTTATGAGACAGATTAAACTTCCCCATTTGCCCAGCGACGTGGAGGCTGGGAAGGGTCAGAAAGACCTGATGACAGACCTGTGGTATAAGAACAAGGAACAACGAGCTATCATAGACGAACAAGAAAAACGAGTACATATGAAGAATATTGTGATTTTTGGTGCTCCCGGCTCTGGCAAGGGAACACAAAGCGACCTCATCATCGAGCACTACGGACTGGGACACATCTCGACGGGCGACGTGCTGCGTGAGGAAATCAAGAAAGGTACGGAACTGGGCAAGACCGCCCAGAGTTACATCGACAAGGGCAACCTGATTCCCGACGACCTCATGGTGAGCATCCTCGCCAAGGTGTACGACGGTTTCGGACGTGGCCACAAGGGCGTCATCTTCGACGGCTTCCCACGCACCATCCCGCAGGCCGAGGCGCTGAAGAAGATGCTCGACGAGCGTGGCGACAAGATTGCCGCCATGATAGAGCTCGACGTCCCCGAGGACGAGCTGATGACCCGTCTCATCAAGCGTGGCCAGCTGATGGGTCGTGCAGACGACAACGAGGAGACCATCAAGCAGCGACTCGTCGTCTATCACTCCCAGACCCAGCCGCTCATCGAGTGGTACAAGCGCGAGGGCCTGCACCACCACATCGACGGCCTCGGCACCTTGGAGCGCATCTTCGCTGACATCCAGAAAGTGATAGACAATATCTAAGGCTTGGGAGGGCTTATGGAAAGCAATTTCGTAGACTATGTCAAGATTATGTGCCGCAGCGGCAAAGGCGGAAGGGGCTCTATGCACCTGCGGCACGTGAAGTACAACCCCAACGGCGGACCTGACGGCGGCGACGGCGGCAAGGGAGGCAGCATCATACTCCGTGGCAACCACAACTACTGGACGCTGCTACACCTGAAGTACGAGCGCCACATCTTTGCCGAACACGGAGGCAACGGCGGCAAGGACAAGTGTCACGGCACAGACGGCAAGGACATCTACATCGACGTGCCGCCAGGAACCGTGGTCTATGACGCCGAGACGGGAAAGTTCGTCTGCGACGTGGCCTACGACGGACAAGAGGTCTTGCTACTGAAAGGCGGACGCGGCGGACTGGGCAATTTTCAGTTCCGCACTGCCACCAACCAGGCTCCACGCTACGCACAGCCTGGCGAACCCATGCAGGAGATGACCGTCATCCTGGAACTCAAGCTGCTGGCCGACGTCGGACTGGTGGGCTTCCCCAATGCCGGCAAGTCAACCCTCCTCTCCGCACTCTCCAACGCCCGTCCGAAGATTGCCAACTACCCCTTCACCACCATGGAACCCTCCCTGGGCATCGTGGGCTACCGCGACCAGAAGTCGTTCGTCATGGCCGACATCCCAGGCATCATCGAGGGAGCCGCCGAAGGCAAGGGCCTCGGACTGCGCTTCCTCCGACACATAGAGCGCAACTCGCTGCTGCTCTTCATGGTACCAGGCGACACTGACGACATCAGGCGCGAATACGAAATTCTGCTCAACGAACTGCGCCAGTTCAACCCCGAGATGCTCGACAAGCACCGCGTCCTCGCCATCACCAAGTGCGACCTGCTTGACGAAGAGCTCATCGGGATGCTGCGCCAGGAGACCCTCTCCCAACCCCTCCCTACAGGGAGGGGAGTAGATACTCCTACGGTAGGGAAACAGGGCTTGCAGGGTAATGACTCCCCTCCCTCACAGGGAGGGGTGGGAGGAGAGTCATTACCCGTCGTCTTCATCTCCGCCGTCACGGGCTATGGCCTCGACGAACTCAAGGACGTCCTCTGGCGCGAGCTGAATGCCGAGAGCAACAAGCTTGCCGCCGTCATGCAGGAGGACACCCTCGTCCACCGCGACAAGGACATGACGCGCTTCGCCGCCGAACTGGCTGACGAAGGCGAGGACGAAGACCTCGAACCCCTCGACGCCACTGAGGACGAAGACCTGGAATACGACGACCTCGAATACATCGACGCCGCCGACATTGAGGATATGGAAGACTTCGAGGACTTCGAATACACCGACGCCCCCGAGAAAAGTTAAAAACGCTGAAAATCGGCTAAAAAACACGCTTAATGTCCCTATTGTCCTAATACACAAAAGGGACGGTTCTTTTTGTGTATTTTTATTTCCGGGTGATTTTGCCAGTGGCGGAGATGTGGGCCTGGCTGTGGGGGACGTCCTCCTCGCTAAGGAGCTTGATTTGGCGGGCGACGGCACCTTGCTTGTCGAGGCGGGGGCCTATGCCCTTGGCCTGGAGGAAGGAGTGGATCTGGCCGTGGAGGAAGCGGCCGTGGCGGTCGATGGTGATGGTGACTACAGGGGCGTGGGCGGAGATGCCGGTGAGGCTCATGCCGTAGGGGGTGCAGAAGTTGCCGAGGCTGTAGTCGATGAAGCGGTCCTTATAGACTTCGATGGCGCGGACGACGTGTGGGCCGTGGCCATAGACGACGTCGGCACCGTGGTCGATGCAGAAGTGTGCCAGCTCACGCAGTGAGCCGCGGTCTTCGCCGAGGAACGTCTCCGTGCCGTAGGGCAGGTGGCTCTTGGAGCGCCCTTCGGCGCCGCCGTGGAAGGAGACGACGATGAGGTCGGACTTCACCTTGAGGTCGTCGAGGACGCGACGGACGCTGTCCAACTCGGTGTGCTGGATGGTGTAGCTGTTGTGGCCGAAGGCACAGAAGCCGATGCGGAGGCCTTTGCGGCGGATGACGGCAGACTCGACGCGGCCCTGTAGTCCGGCAAACTTGATGCCCTGCTGGCGCAGGCACTCCTCGGTGGAGGCGATGCCTTCGTCGCCGAAGTCGTGGGCGTGGTTGTTGGCCATGCTGAGGAAGTCGTAGCCAGCGTCTTTCAGCAGCGGGGCGTACGACGTCGGTGTGCGGAAGGCGTAGATGTTGGGGCCTTCGCCCTTGGCGCTGGTGCCTCCGTCGCACAGGGTGCCTTCGAGGTTGCCTACGGCGATGTCGGCCTTCCGGAGCAGGTGCTTGACGTCGTTGAAGAGGTTGGCGCCGTCGTTGGCGGGCAGGGCGACCTCGGGGAAGGTGGTGCCCATCATGATGTCGCCCGTCATGGCGATGGTCAGGGAGTCTTGCGCCACTGCGTGGCTAAATAATAAAGAAAAAAGAATAAATAATAAATTCCGCTGTCTCATCATACCCGTCCTTTATTATTTATTCTTTATTATTTGTTCATTAGGGCGAAGCCCGCTTTATTTTCTCACTCTGCGGACGCCTACGTATCGGCGCTCGTAGTAGCCGTCGGTGGAGCTGGTGATGGTGACGCCCTGCTTACTGCTGGCGTGGATGAATGTGAAGGTGTCGTTGATGGGGTCGACGTCCATGATGATGCCCACATGGCCTACGCCGTGGCGCGAACCGGGGCTGGTGAAGAAGACGAGGTCGCCGGGTTCCATCTCTGAGCGCTTGATGGGGATGTTACGGGCGTACTGTTCGCGCGAGGAGCATCCGATGGAGATGTTGTTCTGACCATAGACGTAGCTGGTGAAGCCTGAACAGTCGAAGGCGTTGGGACCCTTGCTGCCACTACGATAGCGTGTGCCGATGAACGACTGTGCCTGGGTGAGGATGTCGTTGACGCTGGCAAAGCTCACGTTGGGGTTATAGTCGTTGGCATACAGGAAGTCGAAGTTCTCGATTTCCGGTTCGTAATAGGTTTCGGTTCTGACGGTCTTCTTGGCTTTCTTCCGGCTTCGTGCAGACGTGATATCCACAGACGAAAGCAGAATGAGCATAACGCAAAGGAATATCTTCTGTTTCATCGTTGAGATTAATTGTATCGGAGTATCTGTCCTGGTCTGATTTTATGGGTTTTCTTGATGTTGTTGAGTTTACAAATCTGGTCGACGCTGGTACCGCGCTTGCGTGCGATGGAGTAGAGGGTGTCGCCCTTGCCCACCTTGTGGAAACGGGCTGCGGCATGCTTGGCGGCGTTACGGCTCGTCACGCGAGAGGCCGTAGCAGGCTGTGGGATGTCGAGGCCGCTGTCAGCGACTACACCACCAGCGCCACGCAGGCGGGTAGCCTCGGCCGACTCACGGTTGTAGGTGGACTTGCGGAAGGTGTAGAAGTCGCCCGTGACGTCCTGGTTGCGGAAGTCGAACATCAGGGCGGGGTTCAGGGCTACGCCGCAGAGACGTGTCTCGAAGTGCAGGTGTGAACCCGTGCTACGTCCTGTGTTGCCACCGAGTCCGATGGGGTCGCCGGCGCGCACTTCCTGATTCTCGCTGACCAGCTGTGCCGACATGTGGCCGTAGATGGTCTCCAGACCGTTGTTGTGGCGGATGACGACGTACTTGCCGTAGCCACGTCCCTCGTAGCGTACGATGCGTACCTTGCCAGGGAATGCGGCACGGATGGTGTCGCCGATGTACACCTTGATGTCGAGTCCCTTGTGCTGACGTCCCCAGCGTGCGCCGAAGTTCGAGGTGAGCACACGGCTCGAGGTGGGCATGCAGAAGTTGCGGAGGTCGATGCGGAAGGAGTCGGGCATCTCGGTGGCCTTGTGGGCATAGATGTTATTCCAGTCCTGATAGAGGTCAGCGGCTGGAGAGTCATAGCTTTCAAATTCGATATAACGTTGAAGGGCGACGCTGTCGATAGCCTTCATCTTGCGGTCAATGGGTGCCTGGCGTGCCAATAAGTCTTGTCCCATGGTGGGGAGAGAACTCATCGTTGCTAAAGCCAGAAATGCAATTGTCTTCAATATTTTCATTGTCAATTTTTTGGTTCAAACTCGGGTTTTCGTTCGCTCAATTAGCAAACAACGCTGCAAAGGTAATACAAATAGGTGAGAAACGACCCGTTTGCAACCATAGTTTAATGTTTATTTGTGTGTTTTAACACTTAATGTCAAGAAATTGCTCCCCAGTTGATGTTGGTCTTGCGGAGTTCCTTGAGTCGGCGCCACAGGAGGGCATAGCGCTCGGAAGTGCACGTGGGATCGTCGTCGACGATGGCGCTGGCCTCGTCGCGGGCCATCTGTACCAGCTGCCCGTCACGGGCGATGTCGGCTATCTTCAGGTCGAAGGCCATACCGCTCTGCTGGGTGCCCTCCAAGTCGCCAGGACCGCGCAGTTTCAGGTCGGCCTCGGCAATGCGGAAGCCGTCGTTGGTCTCGCACATGATGTCGATGCGCTTGCGGGTCTCCTCGGCCAGCTTGAAGCCGGTGACGAGGATGCAGTAGCTCTGGTCGGCACCACGCCCCACACGTCCTCTGAGCTGGTGGAGCTGGGAGAGTCCGAAGCGCTGGGCCTCGAGGATGACCATCACCGAGGCGTTGGGCACGTTGACGCCGACCTCGATGACCGTCGTGGCGACGAGGATCTGCGTCTCGCCACGGACGAACTTCTGCATCTCGGCCTCCTTGTCGGCAGGCTTCATCTTGCCGTGGACCTTGCTGAGACGGAACTCAGGGAACACCTGGCGCAGCACCTCAAAGCCGTCTTCGAGGTTCTTCAGGTCTATCTTCTCGCTCTCTTCGATGAGTGGGAAGACGATATACACCTGGCGTCCCTGGCGTATCTGGTTGCGGATGCTGTCGTAGAGCGACGGCAGCGAACGGTCGAAGACGTGCTGGGTGACCACGGGCTTACGGCCTGGGGGCAGTTCGTCGATGACCGAGACGTCGAGGTCGCCGTAGAGCGTCATTGCCAGGGTGCGCGGAATGGGTGTCGCCGTCATCACGAGGACGTGGGGCGGGTTTGCGCTCTTGCTCCACAGCTTGGCACGCTGGGCGACGCCGAAGCGGTGCTGTTCGTCGACCACCACGAAGCCGAGGTGTGCAAACTGGACGGTGTCCTCGATGACGGCATGTGTGCCGACGAGGATCTGTACCGTGCCGTCTAAGAGGCCGTCGAGGATTTCCTGTCGGCGCTTGCCCTTGACGATGCCCGTCAGCAGGGCTACGCGGATGGGCATGTCCTTGAGGAAGTCCATGATGGTTTGCAAGTGCTGTTCGGCCAGGATTTCCGTTGGTGCCATGATGCAGGCCTGGTAGCCGTTGTCCAAGGCGATGAGCATCGACATCAGCGCCACCAGCGTCTTGCCCGAGCCGACGTCGCCCTGGAGCAGGCGGTTCATCTGGCGCCCGCTGCCCATGTCCTTGCGGATTTCGCGGATGACACGCTTCTGGGCACCCGTCAGCTGGAACGGCAGGTGGTGGTAGAAGAAGTCGTTGAAGCAGTCGCCAACCTTCGTAAACACATAGCCCCGGTACTTGCGGCGCTGGTCGCTCGCGTACCTTAATATATTTAGCTGGACGTAGAAGAGTTCCTCGAACTTCAGCCGGACTCGGGCACGCTCCAGTTCCTTGGCGCTGGGCGGATAGTGGATGTTGCGCAGGGCGTCGTCGCGCGACATGAGGTGCAACTTCTGGGTGATGAAGTCGGGCAGGGTCTCTTGTAACGGCTCCTTCAGCACGTCGAGGAGCGTCTTCATCAAACGCTCGACGGAACGGGAGTTCAGCCCCATCTTCTTCATCTTCTCCGACGTGTTGTAGTAGGGCTGCATGCCCATAGTCGACAGTTCCAGCTTGTCGGCTGGGTCGATGTCGGGGTGGGTGACGTTGATACGGCCGTTATAGACGTTGGGCCTGCCGAAGACGATATACTCCTTGCCGATGGTGTAGTTCTGCTTGGCATATTTGCCACCGTTGAACCACGTCAGGTCCATCACCTTGCCGCTGCCGTCGGAGAAATGGGCGACGACACGCTCCTTGCGGGCGCTCATCTTGAACGTCTCGAAGCTGAGGATGCAGCCCTTCACCTGGACGAAGGGCATGTCGCCGTTCAGCTCCCGGATGGTGTACAGCCGGCTGCGGTCAACGTGTTTGTAGGGAAAGTACTGCAACAGGTCGCCGAAGGTCTGGATGCCCAACTCTTCGCTGAGCATCTTCCGTCGGTTTGGACCGACGCCAGGCAGGTATTGTATGTCCTGTTGCAGGATGTTTTGCATCGGAATGGATTTTGTGGACTTGACGTTTTTGCAGTAGGGCTTGACGGGCTGACCTTTTGCAGTGTGGTTAGACGGACTAAGTGTTACACAGGACTTCGGCGATCTGCAGGTCGTAGGGCGTCGTAATCTTGATGTTCTCGCGGTTGCCCTCGACAAGCGTGATGTCGAAGCCAAAAGCTTCGACCACACTGGCATCGTCGGTAAACCCGTCGTTATAGGGCTGGCGGTTGGCTGCCTTCAATAGTTGGATGTCAAAGCATTGGGGCGTCTGGACAAGCCGGTAGTCGCCACGGGGAACGGTTTCGGAAGCGTTGCCTTGTAGGTGTCGAACCGTTTCTACAACGGGGATGACGGGGATGACAGCCTTTTTCTCACAGGCTGTCTCATAGCAGTTGCGGATGACGTCAATGCTGGGGAATGGACGTACGCCGTCATGCACACCCACCACGCCTTCAGCTTCGTCGGGAATCAAGGCCAGACCATGCTGTACGGAGTGGAAGCGCGTCTCGCCACCGTCGGCTAAAAGGTAAGCGCAGGCAGACCCTCCCCCACGCTCTTGAGGATGGGGAGTGGTTTGTGGTAGAGAGAAGTTGTATTCCTGACAGAGCGCTTTCCAATATTCCTGCTGGGCCTTGGGCAATACCAAGATGATCTGGAGGGTAGGGGAGTACTGACGGAAGCGTTCCAGCGTCCGCATCAATACCGGCCTCCCACCGATTGGCAGGAACTGTTTGGGAATGTCGCTCCCCATGCGCAGACCCTTCCCGCCTGCTACGATGATGACATAGTCCATTAGGCCATGAGGTGCTTGAAACGCATGCCTTCAGCTATCTGATCGGAGGTGTTCTTGTCAACCAACTGGGTGAGCAGCTCGTAGGCAAAGGGGAAAGCGGCTGCCGGACCTTCGCCGGTGGTGACGTTGCCGTCGACGGTGACGAGGTCTGCCGTATAGGTAGAGCCCACTAAGGCCTGCTCGAAACCCGGATAGCACGTGGCACGCTTGCCGTCAAGGATGCCTAAAGGGGCTAACACGACAGCCGGAGAGGCACAGATGGCTGCAACCTTCTTGCCTGCGGCGTGCTGGTCGACGACGGCCTTGCATACGTCCTTATTGTCAAATAAATTCGTAGCCCCAGGCATACCACCTGGCAGGAAAAGCAGGTCGGCATCCGAGAAGTCACATTGCTCTATCATGACGTCGGACTCGATGTTTACACCGTGGGCAGACTGGACTAATGGGAAGTCGCTGATGCTCACCGTTGTTACGTCAATACCTCCTCGACGCCATACGTCGATGGGAATCAGGGCCTCGACATCCTCGAAGCCGTCAGCTAAGAAAACATAAACCTTTTTCATTTGACTATTATACGATTTTTACATTTTTGAATTCCTACATTTTTACACTCCTACCTTTATTTTAGTGCATTGAGATACTGCCTGATGGTTTCCCTGAGTCCCAGATAGAGGGCGTCGCAGATGAGGGCGTGGCCGATGCTGACCTCGTCAGTCCAGGGAATCTGGGCGTGGTAGTAGTGCAGGTTCTCTAACGACAGGTCGTGACCGGCATTCAGTCCCAGACCCACACGGCGAGCCTCCTCGGCAGCAGCGATGAATGGGGCGATGGCTGCCTCACGGTCGGCGGCATAGCCAGAGGCGTAAGGCTCTGTGTACAGCTCCACCCGGTCAGCACCACAAGCCTTTGCGCCTTCCACCATCTTCGGGTCAGCATCGACGAAAATGCTCGTCCTGATGCCTGCATCACGGAATGTCTTGCAGACATCCGTCAGGAAACTCTTGTTCTCTATCGTGTCCCACCCGTGGTTACTTGTCAGTTGGTCGTGGCCGTCAGGAACCAGCGTCACCTGCTTGGGTTTCACCTCAAGCACCAGCTGGGTGAACGAGTCGATGGGGTTTCCCTCGATGTTGAACTCGGTGGTGACGAGTGGTCGAAGGTCACGCACGTCCTGATAGCGGATGTGGCGTTCGTCAGGTCGCGGATGTACCGTAATGCCCTGTGCACCAAAGATTTCTGCATCGCGGGCTACAGCCAAGACGTTAGGGTTGTTACCACCACGGGCATTACGTAACGTGGCTATCTTATTGATATTCACACTTAGTTTCGTCATTTTTCTTGATTCGTTTTGTTGCTATTCCATGAAGTTTTTGTATCTTTGCAGCGCAAAGATGCAGCAAAGATAGTCATTATTTTCGAAATAACAGCCAAAAAAGCAGAAAATCTTATGGTTACACGTAAACTTCGCTTCGCCATCTTCGGGAATATCTACCAGCCCAAGAAGTCTGTCTCGATAAAGAAAATCCTGGCTTGTCTCTCTGCCAACAAGGCCGAGGTCAGTATGGAACGCCAGTTCTACACCTTCCTGACCGATGGTCAGCAGTTGCCTGTAGAGGGTGTCCGCGTGTTCGACGGCGAGGACTTCGACGCCGATTTTGCCATCTCAATGGGAGGCGACGGCACCTTTTTGCGAACGGCCAGCGTGGTGGGTGGCAAGCAGATTCCCATACTTGGTGTGAACACCGGGCGGTTGGGATTCCTTGCCGACGTCAACGCCCAGGAGATAGAGCACACCATTGCTGCACTCTTTTCAGGCGACTACAGCGTAGAGAGCCGTGCCGCCATCTTCGTAGAGACCGACAACCACTCGTTGCAAGGCTACGACTGTGCGCTGAACGATGTGGCCATCCTGAAGCGTGATAGTGCCTCGATGATTACTATCCACGCCAGCATCGACGGCCAGTACCTGACCACCTATATGGCCGATGGACTCATTGTCAGTACGCCGACAGGTTCGACGGCTTATTCGCTGAGCGTCGGCGGACCGATTATCGTACCAGGCACACATGTTTTCTCGCTTACCGCTGTGGCTCCACACTCGTTGAACGTTAGACCGATTGTCATCTCCGAGGACTCCGTCATCGACCTTACCATTGAGACGCGTACCCACAACTTCCTCGTGGCCCTGGACGGACGAAGTGAGAAGCTCCCCGACAGTACGCGCATCAGACTGTGCAAGGCTCCCTACCGTGTACAGGTCATCAAGCGTGCCGGCACGAAGTACTTCCACACCCTCCGAGAGAAGATGATGTGGGGGGCTGACCAGCGTGGGTGACCAACTTACTGCCTCCCTCCGACCCACCTTTTGGTGTCATTTGTGCCTTCACATATTATAATAAGGTGTAAATATTAAAAAATGCTTATCCTCTGAAAAAAGTTGCCTGAAAATTTGGAGGGTATTAAGAAAATTCCTACTTTTGCAGTGTACTAATCAAGTAGTACACTAATACGGAAGTACAAAAAGCATTAAAACCAATAAGAAAAAGCGTATGATAGACGTACAAAACATCAGTTTTAAGTATGCCGGAGCTAAGCATCTGGTATTCGATGACTTCAGTCTCCAACTGGAAGAAAACCGTATCTATGGTCTGTTAGGAAAGAACGGTACTGGTAAGAGCACCCTGCTCTACTTGCTCTCGGGCTTGCTCCGACCCTTTTGCGGTTCAGTTTGTTGCGACGGCATTGCAACAAAAGACCGCCAGCCCGAAACCCTGCGCGACATCTTCCTCGTCACGGAGGAGTTTGAGATGCCCGCCATCTGCCTCTCGGAGTATGTGAAGCTCTACAAGCCTTTCTACCCCAACTTCTCTGACGAGATCCTGCAGGGTTGCCTGGCCGACTTCGAGCTGCCTGCCGACGTACACTTAGGACAGCTCTCGATGGGTCAGCGCAAGAAGGCATACATTGCCTTCGCTATGGCCACCAACACCAAGTACTTATTGATGGACGAGCCTACCAACGGACTGGACATCCCCTCGAAGTCTCAGTTCCGCAAGGTCATCGCCCAGCACATGACGGAGGAGCGAACCGTCGTCATCTCTACCCACCAGGTACACGACGTAGAGCAGATGCTCGACCATATCCTTATCCTTGACCAGCGCTCGGTACTGCTGAATGCCACAATGCAGCAGATTCAGGACCACTACACCTTTGAGTACCGTTCACCCCAAGAAATGGACGACACCGTGCTCTATGCCGAGCCTACCCTGCAAGGCAACGCCGTCATCACCAAGCGTCAGGAGGGCGACGCCGAGACACAGGTGAATCTCGAACTTCTCTTTAACTACAAGACCACCCAAAAGACAGGGCCAGTGCTGTAATTTAATGTTTAATCTTTAATGTATAAGAATATATGAGTACTTTCAATATAACAAGATTCGGTCAGGCACTGAAGTGCCAGTTCCTCGTACTGAGCAAGACGTGGATTCGCCTCTTCGGCATCTTTACACTCGTCATGTTTATGGCCAACCTCTTCTTCACCCGCGTACAAAGCATGAAATACGATGATATGGTCAGCCAATGGCCTATGGAGGATGTTATCAACCGCTATGGCAATTATGTGGAGCAGACCCTCGTATTCGGCGTTGTCTTCTTCTGTTTCTCGATGCTTTTCGGTGCCAGTTTCCTGTTCTCAGGCATGAAGGACACTCGCAAACGCTCGGCCTTCCTGCTTTGGCCTGTATCCAACCTGGAGAAATACATCATCAGTCTGCTGCTCTCCATTCTTTGGCTGGCAGTGATCACCATTGGTGCTTATCTGTTGGCTGACACCCTGCGCGTGTTCATTGACTGGGTGACAGGGCGTGTCGTCATCTGGGGGCTTCCCAAAATAATTCATGCTGTTTTCGGTCCTGCAGCTTTCGAGCATTGGCAGATAACATGGATGCTCTTCGCCTGGGTCTTTTATGTCCATTCGCTCTATATCGTAGGCGGCACGCTGTTCCGTCGCCAGCAGTTCCTGCTGACTAGTGGCACGATAGTCGCACTTGGCATCCTGCTGGTCATGATTCTGAACCAGATTAATCCTCATATAGATTTCATTACTGGTACGTGGGACGAGAAGACGGAAACATACACCCAGATATTCCATCCCTTCTTCTATGTTCTTAATACGGCGTTGTGCCTGATCGTCGTCTTCCACTATTGGGCTTCGTACAAGCTGTTTACCCGTATGCAGGTTATTAACAATAAATGGTTGAACGTATGACATTCTCTAATGATAAAGCAATTTACCTCCAGATGGCCGATCGTCTGTGCGACGAAATCCTGTCTGAAGTGTATAAAGATGACGACCGCATACCCTCCGTTCGCGAATATGCCGTGCTTCTGGAGGTGAACACCAATACGGCGGTCAAGGCCTACGACGAACTCTCGCGCGCGAACATTATTTATAATAAGCGCGGACTGGGTTACTTTGTGACCAAAGGTGCAAAGAAACAGATTCTCAAGGAGCGTAAGAAGGCCTTCATGAAAGAGCATTTGCCGGAGCTCTTCCGCCAGATGCAGTTGCTGGACATCAGTATCGATGACGTTGCAGAAGCGTATAATAGTTTACAGAATGTTAAAGAGTAACGAAACATCTATTCATTCGTCACAAAACAACGCTGTTTATCCCAAATATTTGGAGATTATTGCAACTTTTCGTACTTTTGCATCGTCTAACAAATAAAACAAAGGTAAAAAGTTTGTTTTCATGATACATCTACAAGACATTCACAAGACCTATCAGGGCGCCCAGCCGCTCCATGTGCTGAAGGGCATCACCCTCGACATCGAGAAAGGCGAGTTCGTCAGCATCATGGGCGCATCGGGTTCGGGAAAGAGTACTTTATTGAATATATTGGGTATCTTGGATAACTACGACTCGGGACTCTATGAACTGGCAGGCGTCCGCATCTGGAACCTCTCGGAGACCAAGGCTGCCGAGTATCGTAACCACATGATAGGTTTTATCTTCCAGTCGTTTAATCTCATCTCGTTTAAGACTGCAGTAGAAAATGTTGAGTTGCCACTTTTCTACCAAGGGGTGTCGCGTAAAAAGCGACACACCCTTGCTTTGGAGTATCTGGAGCGCCTGGGACTCCTCGACTGGGCCGAGCACTATCCCAATGAACTCTCTGGTGGTCAGCGTCAGCGCGTGGCCATTGCCCGTGCCCTCATCACCCGTCCCCAGATTATTCTGGCCGACGAACCTACCGGTGCCCTCGACTCGAAGACCTCGGTAGAGGTGATGCAGTTGCTGAAGCAGTTGAATAGCGACGATGGCATCACCCAGATTATCGTGACTCACGACCCCACCGTAGCCGAACAAACCAACCGCGTCATACATATCAAGGATGGAGTGATAGAGAGTTGAGAATTAAGAATTATGAATTTTGAGTTTTTGCCTGTGGCAATTAAGAATTAAGTATTTCGATGAGAGAACTGCTGAGGGAAATATGGCAGACGGCACGACGTAACAAGTTGCGCACCACGCTGACGGGATTTGCTGTGGCGTGGGGCATATTTATGATTATCGTGCTCCTTGGTGCGGGCAACGGACTCATCAATGCCAACATAAAGCAGAACGAGAACTGGCTATCAAGTTCGATGGAGGTGTATGGCAGTACGACGTCAAAACCCTATCAGGGATTGAAAGAGGGTCGTTACATCCGCATCCAGACGCGCGACATTACCACCACCGAGTCTGACTTCCGCGACATTATCGACGAAACTGGCGCCGTCTATCAGACCAGTGCCATCATCAGTTACGGCGAAGAGTATATCAGTGCTTCCATTTCCGGCGTCTATCCTGTACACACGAAGATTAACAAGCACGAGATGCTCGGTGGCCGTTTCGTCAATGAACTCGATATGCGCGAAAAGCGTAAAGTTCTCGTGCTTAGCAATAAACAGGCTCAAGAACTGTCTCCCAATGACTACATGTCGTTGTTGGGCAAGCATGTGCGGCTGGGCAATTTTGCCTTTAAGGTTGTGGGTATCTATAAGGATCGTCAGGAGGGACAGAGTTCGGCGTACTCGTCGTATGCCGCCATCAAGAGCATCTTTGGTGCCAACACCGACGATGCTGGTAATTTGGAATTCACCTTCCACGGCTTGACGACGGAAGAGGCCAATAAGGACTTCGAAAAGGATTATCGTCGTCGGTTGAATGCCAATCATCAGGTACATCCTGACGATGAGAGTGCTTTCTGGATATGGAACGGATATACGCAGAGCCTCCAGATGGAGCAGGGCATCGCCATCATCCGCACCGCCCTGTGGATTGTGGGACTCTTTACATTGTTGAGTGGTATTGTGGGCGTGTCAAACATCATGCTCATCACCGTTAAGGAGCGCACCCATGAGTTCGGCATTCGCAAGGCCATAGGTGCCAAACCCAGGAATATCCTCAAGTTGATTATCACCGAGAGTATCATCATTACCACTTTCTTCGGCTATATCGGCATGGTGCTGGGCGTTGCTGCCAACGAATATATGGATGCCACCATCGGACATGAGACCATTGATACGGGACTCTTCAAGGCTACTATGTTCCTGAATCCTACGGTGGGCCTGGATGTATGCTTCGAGGCCACTATGGTGATGGTCATCGCTGGAACCATTGCTGGACTCATCCCTGCCTACAAGGCCTGTCGCATCCGTCCGATCGAAGCGCTAAGGGCGGATTAACTATGAACTATGAACTGAAATGAGAATAGATTTAGATTCATATCGCGAAATTCTCGACACGCTGACGAGAAATAAGAGCAGGAGCTTCCTGACAGGCTTCGGCGTGTTCTGGGGCGTCTTCATGCTTGTTGCACTTATCGGTGGCGGACAGGGCCTGAAGGAACTGCTCAACAAGAACTTCGAGGGCTTTGCTACCAATACCGTCATGATCTGGGCCCAGCAAACGACTAAGGCCTACAAAGGATTCCGTAAAGGCCGTTGGTGGAGCATGGACTATAAGGACATCCACAGATTGCGCCAGCGCGTACCAGAACTTGATGTCGTGGCACCGGTGCTCTTCTCCCTTTGGAATACTGGAAGCACGGCCTACTACAGTGATCGGAAAACCACGCCACGTATTCAGGGCTGTACGCCCGACTATGCCCAGGTCATTGCTCCCAAGCTTTACTATGGTCGTTACATCAATGATATGGACATGAGTCAGCACCGCAAAGTGTGCGTCATTGGTAAGAAGATTTATAAGGAACTCTTCAAGGAAGGCGGTGACCCATGTGGCAAGTCGATACGCATCGACTCTACGTACTATGAAGTCATTGGCGTTGACTATGCCTCTACGAGTATGAATTTCAACGGTCGTGCTGAGGAGAAGATCACGCTGCCGATGACTCTGATGCAGCAGTTGTATAACCGTGGCAATCAGGTCGACATGATCGTGGCGACGGGGCGCAAGGGTGTTATTATGTCGAGTCTCAGCGACCGCATCCGCGAGACTGTCACTTATGCCCACTATGTCGATCCCACTGACGAGCGCGGCGCCATGGTGTTCAATACTGAGGTACTGTTCCAGATTCTCGACAGCCTTTTCCGAGGAGTCAACTTCCTCATCTGGCTCGTGGGGCTTGGTACGCTGTTGGCAGGTTCCATCGGTGTGTCGAACATCATGATGGTTACCGTGCGTGAGCGAACTACTGAGATAGGCATTCGCCGAGCCATTGGTGCCACACCGAAGATGATTCTCTCGCAGATTATCTCTGAAAGTATCGTCCTCACATTGGTTGCCGGCATGAGTGGTATCCTCTTCGGCGTTATGATCTTGCAGATGCTCGAACTGGGCAATACTGAGGATGGCATTGTCGCCGCCCACTTCCAGGTGGGCTTCTGGACAGCACTCTTCGCAGCTCTCGTCATAGCCGCCATGGGTGTGTTGGCCGGTTTGGCTCCTGCCGCTCGAGCCATGAGTATCAAACCCGTCGATGCCATGCGCGACGAATAATAGTGGTCAGCGGTTTCCCCGCTGACACCAAAATAAAGAAACAACAAAAATAATCAAGATATGAAAAAGTACAGCAAACTGATCATCGCCGCTATCGTTGCGCTGATTTTTATCGGGACCTTCGTATTCCTGTGGCAGAAGAGCCGTCCCAAGGAAATTGTGTATAACGAGTTCACACCGAAGGTGGAGAACATCCGTAAGACCACTATCATTACGGGTAAGATAGAACCCCGCAACGAGGTTAACGTCAAGCCTCAGATCTCGGGTATCATTACTGAACTCCTGAAAGAACCTGGCCAGTATGTCAATGCCGGTGACATCATCGCCAAGGTGAAGGTCATTCCCGATATGGGACAACTGTCCAGTGCCGAGAGTCGTGTGCGTCTGGCTGATATTAACGTACAACAGGCCAAGGTGGACTTCGAACGTGTCAAAGCCCTCTATGACAAGGAATTGGTCTCTGCCGACGAGTACGACAAGGCAAAGCAAAAGCTTGATCAGGCTCGTGAGGAGGTCGTCGGCGCCCAGGATGCCTTGCAGGTTGTGCGCGATGGTGTCTCGAAGTCGAACGCTTCTGCTTCATCGACGCTGATACGTTCCACCATCAGCGGCATCATCCTCGACATCCCTGTGAAGGTTGGTAACAGCGTCATCCTCTCCAATACTTTCAACGATGGTACCACCATTGCCTCGGTGGCTAACATGAACGACCTGATATTCCGTGGCAATATCGATGAGACGGAGGTTGGCCAGTTGGTGGCTGGTATGCCGATGAAGATCACCATCGGTGCTTTGCAGGACTTGAAGTTTGATGCTGCCTTGGAGTATGTCTCGCCGAAGGCTGTCGAGAGCAATGGCGCCAACCAGTTTGAAATCAAGGCTGCCGTCAGCATGCCCAAAGCTTCCGCTGACGGTAAGTCCAGTACGTTGCGTTCAGGCTATAGCGCCAATGCCGAGATAGTTCTGGCTCAGGCTCAGAATGTGCTTAGCATTCCCGAGAGTGCCATTGAGTTTAGTGGTGACAGTACTTTTGTCTACATCATCAAGGGCGACGGCGCGAAGAAGACTTATGAGCGCAAGCAGGTTGTCACGGGACTTTCCGACGGTGTGAACATTGAAATCAAGAAAGGTATTGGCCAGAAAGATAAGGTGCGTGGCCCGCAGGTTGTTACGGACGAAGACAAGTAATATCGCACAAAAGGATTGGGCTTCTATCGCACAACAGGACTGATCTTTTGTGATTAGTAGCTGGCGGTGCAGGGGATACCTGCTGCAATGACACGGTCGCGAATGGCATCAAGCTGTTCGCGGCTTGCTTTTTGTAAACCGTGGGCCGGCGTTTCGCGGTCGATCGTGTACACCATCACTTGCTGGGGCTGAATGGCCTTCACGGCTTCGAGCCATGGGGCAACGTATTCTTCGCCGGTGTTGTCGACGGAGATGGCTTCCGACGGGGGAAACCCGTCGGCGCGAACAAGCGTGCCACGCATAAACATGGTTTGGATGATGACGTGACCGTGGAAGGCTTTCATGCCTTCGATGATACGTTGCACGTCGTAAGTAATGTTGGGACGGTCCACCTTATTAATATATAAGGGGTCAACGGTATCAAGTTTCAGGATGTTGTTGTCCACACGCATCAGGGCATCGTGGACCTGCGGACGAAGAATCATCGTCGAGTTACTGAGTACGCTGACTTTGGCCTGCGGACAATATTTGTCGCGTAGTGCCAGAGTGTCGTCGATGATTTCGGCAAAATGTGGGTGACATGTCGGCTCACCATTGCCAGCAAAAGTCAGTACGTCTGGCAACTGGCCTTCGGCAACCATCTTCTGCAATTGCTTTTCCAATCCGGCGGCTACAGCCTCGCGTGTTGGCATGGGTAGGGAAGGACGGTGGTCTTCGTTGAATCCGCACTCGCAGTAGATGCAGTTGAACGAACAAACCTTACCATCGGCTGGCAGGAGGTTGATGCCTAACGACAAACCCAGTCGGCGGCTGTGAATGGGGCCGAAAATCGGCGAAGGATAGATAACAGTACTCATAACAGCGGCAAAGGTACAACAAATCTTTGAACTTTAAACTTTGAACTTTGATCTTTATGTCTTGTCTAAGTGTTAAATAATTCTAATGGGTAATCATAAAGTTCAAAGTTCGAAGTTTAAAGTTCAAAGAAAATAGTAACTTTGCACGAAATTAGGTGTATTACGTCTAAATGAGACTATGACTAAGAAACGAAAAAAGACCCGCAACCGTCGTGGCTTGCAGGTGGTGACGTTATGTATAAGCACTACGATGGTGCTCATTCTACTGGGCTTGGTAGTCTTCTTCGTGCTGTCGGCGCGTAACTTGTCGGCTCACATGAAGGAGCACCTGACGGTAACCGTGATGCTGAAAGACAGCGTTACGCTCAACGATGCCAAGCTGTTCTGTCGCGATCTCTACCACCGACCCTACTCTCGAAACATCGACTATATCAGTAAGGAACAGGCCAAGCGCGAGCAAGTCAAGGAGTTAGGTAGCGACCCGACGGAGTTTCTGGGCTTCAATCCCTTCCCTGCCACGCTGGAAATCCAGTTGAAGGCCGACTATGCCAACCGTGACTCCCTAAAATGGATTGCCAAGGAAATCCGGAAGGACGCCCGTGTCAGCGATTTAGCTTATATGGAAGATCTCATGGACAAGGTCAATAAGAACCTGAACCGTGTCAGCATTGTCCTGTTGGTGTTAGCGGTGCTGTTGACCTTTGTGTCGTTTACGCTCATTAGCAATACAGTGCGTTTAAGTGTCTATGCCCGCCGTTTCATCATCCATACCATGAAGTTAGTGGGAGCCTCGTGGGGCTTTATCCGCCGACCGTTCCTCAAGCGGGCTGCTGTGGTGGGTGTCATCGCCGCAGTGCTGGCCAATGCTGTGCTGGGTGCGGGAATCTATGCTTTCTACTTGAAGCAGCCCGATATGCTCGATGTCGTTACGTGGGAGGTTTTGGCTATCACTGCCGGAGCGGTATTCCTTTTTGGCATCGTCATCACGGTGCTATGCGCCTGGCTGGCTGTCAACAAGTTCCTGCGTATGTCGGCAGGAGAGCTGTATAAAATTTAGAATTTTGAATTAAGAGTTTAGAGTTATTGCCTGCGGCAATTAAGATTTAAGCATTAAGCAGTAAGAATTATAAAAATGGATAAGAGAGATTTTGCTTTCGATCGTGTGAATTACATATTGTTGGCTGTGGGAATGGCTGTAGTTATCTTGGGCTTCCTGTTAATGAGTGGAGGCGGTTCTACGGAGACGGCCTACGACCCAGACATCTTCAGCGCCCGTCGTATCAAGGTGGCTCCGCTGGTGTGCCTCGCAGGCTTTGTGTCGATGATCTATGCCATTGTTCGTCGCCCGGCTGATAAATAGTAAATCGTATATCGTTAAATAGTTAACAATATGACTTGGCTTGAAACCGTTATTATTGCCATCGTCGAGGGACTGACAGAGTTTTTGCCCGTCTCGTCGACTGGCCACATGATTATTACCCAGAATCTGTTGGGCATAGAACAAGGTGACCCCTTTGTCCATGCTTTCACCTTTATTATACAGTTTGGTGCCATCCTGTCGGTGGTATGTCTCTATTGGAAGCGCTTCTTCCAGTTCGACCGCACTCCGGCACCTGCAGGCAGTAACCTATTCCAGCGTCTGAAGCATAAGTATTATTTCTACTGGCTTCTCATTGTTGGTGTGTTGCCCGCCGTTGTCATTGGCTTGCTGGCCAAGAAGTCTGGACTGCTCGACTGGCTGCTTGACAGCGTCTTGGTGGTGGCTATCATGCTGGTAGTCGGAGGTGTGTTCATGCTGTTCTGCGACAAACTGTTCAATAAGGGCAGCGATGCCAACAAGGTCAACGAGAAGCGTGCCTTTAACATCGGTCTGTACCAGTGTATCTCGGTTATTCCCGGTGTGTCGCGCTCTATGGCAACCATCGTGGGTGGCATGACCCAGGGACTGACGCGCCAGCGTGCGGCTGAGTTCTCGTTCTTCCTCGCTGTGCCTACTATGGCTGGCGCTACGTTGCTCGATCTGCTGGATTTGTTGAAGGAAGATACGGCATGGGCTACTACGCACAACATCACCATGTTGCTCTTGGGTTGTGCCGTGGCATTTGTCGTGGCGCTGTTGGCCATGAAGTGGTTTGTGGCCTTCCTGACGAAGTACGGTTTCAAGGCTTTCGGCTACTACCGCATCATTGTCGGTGGCATCATCATTGCTCTGCTGCTGACTGGTCACTCACTCGCTATGGTCGACTAAACATGGACTTCATAGAAGGCGAATACATCTATATCAACAAGCCCTACCGTATGTCGTCGTTCGGAGCGTTGGCATATGTCCGAACTCGTGTGTCGCGGAAGATTGGCGTGCGGCGGGTGAAGATGGGACATGCTGGCACGCTTGACCCTCTGGCGACGGGTGTGCTCATCCTCTGTACGGGCAAGAAAACCAAGGAGATAGAGCGTCTTCAGTTGCACGACAAGGAGTACACGGCTACGCTGCAACTTGGTGCCACCACACCGAGCTACGATATGGAGCACGAGGTCAATGCGACCTATCCTACGGCACATATCACCCGCGAACTGATAGATCGTGTGCTAGCCGACTTTGCAGGCGAGATACAGCAAGTGCCGCCGTCCTATTCTGCCGTGAAGATTGGCGGCGACCGGGCGTATAAGTTGAAGCGCAAGGGCGAAACTATCGAGTTGCAACCCAAGACGGTGCGTATCGATGAGATAGAAGTCACCGACTTCGATGCCGAGAAGATGCTACTGAGCATCCGCGTGGTGTGTGGCAAGGGTACCTATATCCGAGCCTTGGCACGTGATATCGGCCGTGCACTCGACAGCGGCGCTTACCTGACGGCTCTCTGCCGCACACGTGTCGGCAATGTCCGCATCGAGGACTGTCTTACGTTGGACGATCTTCCCCACTGGTTAGACAAGCTGAATGAAGAATGCTGTCGCAAAGGGGAATAAAGAGTTAATAGTCAAATAGAAGATATAAGAGATAAATTGTAAATAGTCAAATTGTAAATTACATAGATGAAACTGTCACAATTCAGATTCCTGCTCCCTGAGGAGCGCTTGGCGCTGGAACCGCCTCATAAGGTTTTCGAGAACGAAGACGGCACCGTCGAGAAGGTCTATCGTCGCGATGAGTGCCGCATGATGGTGGTACACCGTAAGAGTCAGACCATCGACATGTTTGTCAAGGATGCCGACGGCAACGATACGGAGGAGTTCATCACCTTCCGCCACATCATCGACTACTTCGACGAGGGCGATGTCATGGTGCTCAACGACTCGAAGGTTTTTCCCGCCCGTCTCTACGGAACGAAGGAGAAGACGGATGCGAAGATTGAAGTATTCCTTTTGCGCGAACTAAACGAGGAGTATCGCCTGTGGGATGTGCTGGTAGAACCGGCTCGTAAAATCCGCATCGGCAACAAGCTGTTCTTCGACGAAGACGGTCCCATGGTAGCCGAGGTCATCGACAATACGACGAGCCGTGGCCGTACCCTGCGCTTCCTCTACGACTGTCCGCACGACGAATTCAAGCGGGAACTGTTTGCCCTGGGTTCCACGCCGTTGCCACGCTATATTGTCGACCAGCGTGAGGTGACGCCCGACGATACGGAGAATTTCCAGACCATCTATGCCCGCAACGAGGGTTCTGTCACCGCTCCGGCTTCCGGCCTGCACTTCAGCCGCGAACTGATGAAGCGTCTCGAAATCCGTGGCATCAACTATGCTTACATTACCGTACATTGTGGTCTGGGATGCTTCGACAGCATCGAGGTCGAAGACCTTACCAAGCATAAGATGAGTTCGGAGCAGATAAAGATTGATGCTGAGGCCTGCGACATTGTCAACGGGGCCCGTGCTGAGGGTCACCACGTCTGTGTAGTAGGTGTCACCACGCTGCGTGCCACAGAGAGTTCGGTAGGTACTGACGGCATGCTGAAGCCTTTCGACGGTTGGACGAACAAGTTCATCTTCCCGCCCTACGACTTCGGTCTGGCCGATTCGATGGTGGTCAACTTCTACCACTCGGAGTCAACGATGCTCATGGCTACGGCAGCCTTCGGCGGCTACGACCTCATCATGCAGGCCTATCAGATGGCTGTCGACAATAAGTACAACTTCGGTTGCTACGGTGACTGTTTGCTGATAGTGGACGACTAAGCAAGAGACCCACCCCTAACCCCTCCCTAAATGGAGGGGAATGGATAGTTGGGAGTCGGATTGAAAGAAAAAAGGATGCATGAGGTGTATTTAGGGCTGGGCAGCAACCTTGGCGACAAGCGGCGGAACATCGCTGAGGCCGTGAGACTTATCGGCGAAAGGGTAGGAGAGGTGGTGCGTCAGTCGACGCTCATCGAGACAGAACCTTGGGGGTTCCAGTCTCAGAACAGCTTCCTCAACGGCGTGGTGCTCTGCCTGACGGATAAGTCACCCCGTGAGGTACTCACCCTCACCCAGCAGATAGAGCGGGAACTTGGCAAGCGCAAGGAGCATGCCACCAAGCGCAGCCAAATAGTAAAAGGTAAATCGTCAAATTGTAAATATGCCGACCGGCCTATCGACATTGACATCCTGCTCTACGACGACCTCACCGTCGACGAGCCTGACTTGAAGATTCCGCATCCGCTGATGCATCAGCGCGACTTCGTCATGATACCGCTGAAAGAAATTGAATATTGAACACTAAAACTAATAAACAAACGAACATGAAAAGACTAATCTCTCTGTTGCTGTTAGGTATGGCCCTGTCCGCCTCAGCACAACACAAATGCGAACACAACGGCCAAGGCGAGTGCAAAGAACACAAAGCAAATTGTCAGCACAAGGCCAAAGGCCAGTGCTACAAGCGTTTCACTAAGGACCTGCCCTTCCAGATGCCTGAGGTTCAGGCACCGCAGTTCCCCGATCGCCAGGTCAACCTCAAGGACTTTGGTGCTGTAGGCGACGGCATCACCATGAATACCGAGGCTTTTGCCAAAGCCATCGATGCCCTGAGTCAACAGGGTGGCGGCCGCCTGGTGGTTCCTGCCGGCGTGTGGCATACGGGACCCGTGGTGCTGAAGTCGAACATCAACTTGCATCTTGACATGGGCGCCGTCATTCTCTTTGCTGCCGACGAGTCGCTCTATCCGCTCATCAATACCTCCTTTGAGGGGCTCGATACGCGCCGCTGCCAGTCGCCCCTGAGTGCTAATGGTTGCGAGAACATTGCCATCACCGGTCAGGGCGTCATCGACGGCAATGGTCAGTATTGGCGTCCCGTGAAGCGTGGCAAGGTGACCGACGCCCAATGGAAGGAAGTGCTCAAACGTCCTGGTGGCTTGGAGATGAAGAAGGACTACTGGGTTCCATCTCAGGGCTATGCCGATGCCGAGCAGGGGGCCAACATGAATGTGCCCAATGCCAAAGACGAGGCCGAGTGGAACCACTTCAAGCGCTTCTTGCGCCCCGTTATGGTAAGTCTCGTCTCGTGTAAAAACGTTCTGTTGCAGGGCGTCATCTTCCAGAACTCTCCCGCTTGGAACCTCCATCCGCTGATGTGCGAGAACATCATTATAGATAATGTCCTTGCGCGTAATCCCTCCTACGCCCAGAATGGCGATGCACTGGACTTGGAGTCGTGCAAGAATGCCCTCATCGTCAACTCGAAGTTCGATGCCGGTGACGACGGCATCTGCATCAAGAGCGGTAAGGACAAGGACGGTCGCCTGCGTGGCAAGCCTTGCGAGAATGTCGTCGTAGATGGCTGTACCGTTTTCGCCGGACATGGCGGTTTCGTGGTAGGTTCTGAGATGAGTGGAGGCGTGCGTAACATCCTTGTCAAGAACTGCCAGTTCCTCGGTACCGACGTTGGTCTGCGCTTTAAGTCGACACGAGGCCGTGGCGGCATCGTGGAGAACATCTTCATCCGTGATATCTCTATGACCGACATCAAGACTGACGCCATCACCTTCAATATGTACTATGGCGGCAAGTCGGTAGCCGAGATGCTGGCCGATGGTGACAACCCGGATAACACCACGAAGCAGCCTATTACCGAAGAGACTCCCATCTTCCGCAACATTGACATCCAGGACATTGTCTGCAATGGAGCTGGTCGCGCTATGGAGTTCAACGGCCTGCCCGAGATGCCTATCCAGGGCATCAACCTGAAGAATATTGTCATCAAGGCCAAGCAGGATGCTTCCTTCACTAACGCCGAGAACGTGACGAAGGAGAACGTTCACATCACCGTCGAATAGAGATCCTTAGTATTAGTTGCAAAAGTTGCCGTGGTTTCCGCAAGAAATCACGGCAACTTCTTAAGGAAATCCTAAGGATAACTTAAGGAAATCCTAAGGATAACTGGAGGAAATCCTAAGGATAACTGGAGGAAAGTACGGTGATTTCTGGGGGCGACAGGTTCATTGAATGTAGCATATACTTTCGTTAAGGTTTCAAAGTTGTTAAAATGACAATAATAATATGGTGTGATTGGAAATAATTGTTACCTTTGCAGTGAAAATAATAATCACAACCAATATCCGAAATGAAAGTACTATTACTACTTGTTGCCACGCTCATGGCTGGCTGTGCTTCGGCACAAACATTGAAAATCAACGAAGTGATGCAGTCGAACGTAGAATGCATCATGGATGACATCAAGGAATTCCCAGACTCTTGGGTAGAACTTTACAACAGCGGCGAGGAGAGTGTAAACCTGAAGGACTTCAAAATCTACCACAAGAACAAGGAGAAGAAGGCCTACCAACTTCCCGACCAAGTAGTGCCTGCCAATAGCTACGTCGTCATTTATTGCGACAAAGAGGAGAAGGGGCTGCACACCGACTTCCGATTAGAGTCGGGCAAGGACTGCACACTATACCTGTTCAACAACAAGGCTGTCGTCGACAGTCTGCCTGCCGGTATGGCGAAGATGCCTGCTCCCGATGTGGCCTACGGTCGTAAGACTGACGGCGGCGACGAGTGGGGTTACCAGCTGACGCCCACACCAGGCGAGACCAACTGTGGTGAGGTTTGTGACGGTAATCATATCCTGGGCGCTCCGGTGTTCAGCAAAAGCGGCTATGTCACCTCGGGCAGCAGCAACCTCAGAATCACGCTGAATTTGCCGGAAGGTGCCCCCGAAGGTGCCTACATTACCTATACCACCAATGGTAACGAGCCAACCAGCACAGATACGAAATACACGAAAGCCATTACCTTTAACAAGACGACGGTGATTCGCGCCAAGGTGTTCTGCGACGGCTGGCTTTCGCCCATGAGTACGGCACAGTCGTACATCTTCCACCCCAGGGAGATGACGATTCCCGTGTTCTCTATCCAGACCAACGACAAATACTTGAACGATAAGGAAATCGGTCTTTTCGCCAACAACAACAGCAAGGCTGACAAAAAAGACCACGACTGGCGTCGTCCCATGAATATCGAGTTCTTCCCGGCTGAAGGTGAGGAGAGTGCTTTCAACCAGCTTGGTGAGTTCCGCATTCAGGGCGGACAGTCACGTTCTAATGCCCTGAAATCGCTGGCACTCTATGCCAACAAGCGTTTCGATCCCGAGCACAAGCAGTTCGTCTATGAGTTCTTCCCCGATCAGAAGCCCGGCGTCACTAAGTTCAAGTCGTTCTCGCTCCGCGACGGTGGTAACGACTTCACTGACCTGTATTTCCGCGATGCCATCATCCAACGTACCATGGCCAGTCATCTTGACAACCTTGACTGGCAGGCTTGCCACTCTGCCGTGATTTACATCAACGGAGAGTACATGGGCATGCTCAACATCCGCGAGCGTTCCAACGAAGACAATGTTTACAGCAACTACAACGGTCTTGAAGATATTGACCTGATTGAAATCTCTCACGAGAACGAAAATGGTCAGGATTTGTTCATCGAGGAGCTGAAGGAGGGTGACGACAACTTCTATAACGCCTTCAAGGCTTTCTACAGCGAGAAGGGTCATACCAGGCCAGAATACGAGCAGTATATGGATGTTGACGAGTATCTAAACGTCGTAGTCACGAACCTCTTCTATGGTAATATCGATTTCCCAGGCAACAACCTTGTGTTCTGGCGTCCCAACGACGACGACACAGAGTCCGGGCTGCCTAAAGTCTGGCGCGTCATCATCAAGGATACTGACTTCGGACTTGGACTCTATGGCCGTCAGAACAATTATAATACCATCGACTTGCTTTACAATCCCCTAAATCATGGCGGTGACAACTGGGCCTTCACCGAGCCTGCAACACGTCTCATCAAGAATATGCTGGAAGATGAAGAGCTGCGGAACCTGTTCATTGACAAGTGTGTCGTCTTCATGGCTGACTTCATGAACGGTAAGGGAACAGGCGAGACGATAGACCTTATCAAGGCCGAGGCCATGGAGGAGTTCGTGGCACATCGCGACAAGTACAATGGCGGTGGCGGCTGGGGCTGGTGGGGCCCAGCCGACAACCGCAGCGACATTGAGAATAAGTTCAATAATGCTAAGAACTGGGCAGAAGGTCGTCCTGAGCACTTCTACAAGCACATTGGCGACAAGTGGAATCTTGGCACAGCCTTCCCCTTGACTATCAACAAGGGACTCACCGAAATGCCAAGTGAGGTTACTGTCAACGGCATCAAACTCTCTGAAGGCGTCTTCGATGGCAGGTATTATCCCAATCGTCAGCTGAAAGTTTCTGCTTCGGGAGCTGGTGGCAAATCCGTCGTAGGATGGAAGGTTGTCACCACACCGACGTCGGGCAGCAAGCAGACCAAGGAGTATGAGGGTAGCGAACTTGACATCACGCTGACCCCGTGCAAGTCCGTGAGCATTGAGGCTCTTCTTGGCGTTGGTTCAGGCATCCAGAACATTGAGACTGCAGAACACAAGATGCAAGATGCAGAGATATATGACTTGATGGGTAACAAGGTGAAGACTCCTCAGACCGGCAAGATATATATCCAGAACGGCAAAAAGATATCCTGGCGTTAAGAAACGACAATGAACCCCAGAAGTTAGACAGACACTTCTGGGGTTCATGGTATAAAGGACCTTTCATTATTGACATAGAAAAACCTCGCGCTGTTGGCGCGAGGCTTTTTCGTTGTCCGCAGTAATCGTGATTACTTACGCAGGCCGAGAGCCTTGATGAGTGCACGATAGCGGTTGATGTCCTTGTTGTAGAGATACTTCAACAGCTTGCGGCGGCGACCTACGAGCTTAGTCAGAGCACGAGCGGTACCGAAGTCCTTGTGGTTCTGCTTCAGGTGCTCGGTGAGGTGCTTGATACGATAGGTGAACAAGGCAACCTGGCTCTCAACAGAACCGGTGTCAGTAGCACCCTGGCCGTACTGAGTGAAGATCTCAGTCTTCTTGGCTTGATCTAAATACATGTTGTTTTGATGATTAAATAATTGTTGCTCATAACATCCTTCCAACGCGCAAGGTCTTTAATCACAGCCTCTTTACGTCTTCGAATGCACCGGATTTTCCGATAAGCGGCTGCAAAGGTACAAAAAAAAGTGAAAAGTGAAAAATGAAAAGTGAAAAATTTGCTACCGCACCTGCATTTTTCACTTTTTTTTTGTAATTTTGCACCCGAATTTACGTAAATCATTTATGCAGGATATCAGAAACATTGCAATTATTGCACACGTTGACCACGGTAAGACGACGCTCGTGGACAAGATGATGCTGGCAGGCAACCTGTTCCGTGAGGGCCAGAACCTGTCAAGCCAGGTGTTGGATGCTAACGACCTGGAACGAGAGCGAGGCATCACCATTCTTTCAAAGAATGTCAGTATTAATTGGAAAGGAACGAAAATCAATATTATTGATACACCGGGACACTCCGACTTCGGCGGCGAGGTGGAGCGCGTGCTCAACATGGCTGACGGCTGTCTGTTGCTCGTTGACGCCTTCGAGGGTCCTATGCCCCAGACGCGCTTTGTGTTACAGAAGGCCCTGCAGATTGGTCTGAAGCCCATCGTGGTGGTGAACAAGGTTGACAAACCAAACTGTCGCCCGGAGGAGGTCTATGAGATGGTGTTCGACTTGATGTTCTCGCTGAATGCTACCGAGGACCAACTTGACTTCCCTGTGGTGTATGGCTCGGCGAAGAACGGCTGGATGGGTGAGGACTATAATAAGCCAACAAGTGACATTACCTATTTATTGGATAAGATAGTCGAGGTCATCCCCGCTCCGCAGCAGTTAGAGGGTACGCCGCAGATGCTTATTACGTCTTTGGATTATAGCAGCTATACTGGCCGTATTGCAGTAGGCCGCGTGCACCGTGGTACGCTGAAGGATGGTCAGCAGGTGACTATTGCCCACCGCGACGGTTCGATGGAAAAGACGAAAATCAAGGAATTGCACACCTTCGATGGCATGGGTCATAGCCGTATCGGACAGGTGGACTGTGGCGACATCTGCGCCGTCATCGGTCTTGAGAAGTTTGAGATTGGCGACACCATCTGCGACATGGAGAATCCTGAGCCGCTGCCGCCTATCGCCATTGACGAACCCACGATGTCTATGCTGTTTACCATCAACGACTCGCCGTTCTTCGGCAAGGAAGGCAAGTTTGTCACTTCGCGCCACATCAACGACCGTCTGGAGAAGGAACTGGAGAAGAACCTTGCCCTGCGCGTGGAACCCTTCGAGGATTCTACTGACAAGTGGGTGGTTTCTGGCCGTGGCGTGCTTCACCTCAGCGTGCTCATCGAAACCATGCGCCGCGAGGGCTATGAGCTACAAGTCGGCCAGCCGCAGGTTATATATAAAGAGGTGGATGGCAAAAAGTGTGAGCCTATTGAGGAATTGACCATCAATGTTCCCGAGGAGTTTGCCTCGAAGATGATTGACATGGTGACACGCCGTAAAGGCGAGATGACCTCGATGGAGAATCAGGGCGAGCGCGTGAACATTGAGTTCAACATCCCCTCGCGTGGTATTATCGGCCTGCGTACCAATGTGCTGACTGCCAGTCAGGGTGAGGCCATCATGGCACACCGCTTCAAGGAGTATCAGCCGTACAAGGGCGACATCGAGCGCCGTTTGAACGGTTCGATGATAGCTCTCGAGACGGGATCCAGCTATGCATACGCCATTGACAAGCTGCAGGATCGCGGTAAGTTCTTCATCGACCCGGGCGAGGAAGTCTATATGGGCGAAGTTGTTGGCGAGCATGTTCACGACAACGACCTGGTTATCAACGTCTGCAAGGCCAAGCAGCTGACCAATGTCCGTGCATCTGGTACTGACGACAAGGCCCGCATCATCCCTAAGGTTGTCATGTCGTTAGAGGAGTGCCTGGAGTATATCAAAGAAGACGAGTTGGTGGAAGTGACTCCGAAATCAATGCGTATGCGTAAGATTATCCTCGACCACGACCAGCGAAAGAAAGCGAATAAGAATTAATATAATATGCCATGAAGAGATTTTTGGGAAAGCAACTGATTCTGGTGTTGTTACTGGTGGTAGCCGTTACCGCTGGTGCACAACGACGTCAGATACATATTGTGGGTGCTAACGACATGCACGCCGCTATCGAGTATTTTCCGCAGCTGGCTGCCATCATTGACAGTCTGCGCACTATTGATCCAGCGCTGTTAGTGTTGTCGGCAGGTGACAACCGTACTGGTAATCCTGTGAACGACATGTACATTCCGTCGGCATATCCTATGGTGGCGCTGATGAACCAGGTTGGCTTCAATGTTTCGGCTATCGGAAACCATGAGTTCGACATGAACTCGTTGGAAACCTTGATGGGGCTGTCCAATTTCCGCTATGTCTGTGCTAACCTCGCCACAGACAGCATTCCCCTTCGCCGTATGCGTCACTCCCAACAGTTTGATGTTGGCGGCGTGAGGGTTGGTGTGATAGGTGCTATAGAATTAGGTTCGCGCGGAACGCCTGATGCCCATCCTGACTATCTGAAACATTATATCTTCCAGCCGGCAAAGGATGTATTGGGTGAGTACGAAGAACTGAGTCGCCAATGGGACGTCACCATCCTGTTGAGTCACTTGGGCTACGAGGATGACATCCAGATGGCAGAACAATTCCCGTGGATTGACCTCATTGTTGGCGGACATAGCCATACGCAGCTGAAAGCCGATGAGCCGTTGCATAACGGCGTGCTCATCACCCAGAATGCCAACAAGCTGAAACAGGTGACACACATCACGCTGACCGTTGACAACGGCAAGGTGATAGACAAGAAGGCTGAGTACATTGATGTGCGCACTTTCCCGAAGAAGAACAAGGTGGTCGAGAATATGGTCAAGTCGTTCAACGACAATCCGGAGTTCAAGCGTGTCGTGGGCCGATGCGAGACACCCTTTGAAACCCATGAGGAGATAGCCTGTATGGTGTGCGACGCCTATATGGAAGAAGGACATGGCGACGTCGGCATTGTCAATCCCGGTGGCTTGCGCGTGGAAAGTCTGCCGGCAGGCGACATTACGCTGTTGGACGTACTGAAGATGGACCCCTTCTACAATCAGGCCGTTGCGATAGAGATGACCGGTCAGGAGATTTACGACATGGTGTGGGCTTATGGCCGCAGTAGCCGCTACCACTTCCCCTATATGCGAGGCATATACACCGAGATGACCCTCACCATGACCAATAAAAACAAGATTCAGAAGGTTCGTCTTCTGACCAGTGACGGCCAACCACTGAAGATGAAGAAGAAGTATAGGGTGGTGACCAACAGCTATATGTCGTCAACGTGTAAGTTCCTGACTCCCGATCGTATCAAGCCGCTGAACGAACAGACCGCTGACATGGTGATTCGCTTCCTGAAACGCCATGGCACCGTCAACTATCTTGGTGAGCGCTGCCAGGGAGTAAGCGAAGATTAAAAGTTAAATATTAAAGATTAAATATGCTACGCTCAGATTTCTTTATGCATCGGCAAAGACTTTGCCGTCGTCAAGGGTAATCTGAAGCGTGGTGTACTCAGAGTGGAAATCGTTTTGCAGACGATCCAGATACCGACGACATTCCCATTTGCACATCGGGAGGTCGTGAAGTAGGCAGTTCCCGCATGTCTCAGGAGTCGTTGCGGGAACTTCCGTCTGTGTGAGAATCCACTTCAGACATTCGATGGTCAGCTGGCGCATGTCCTCAACGGTGTAAGTGCCAGTCATGATGATATACATGCCTGTCAGGCAGCCCATAGGGCCTACGTACACCACGTCGTCTTTCGCCTGGCTGTTGCGGAACCAAGTGGCCATGAGGTGTTCTATGCTATGCATGGCAGCAGGAGCAACGGCAGGCTCCTTGTTAGGCTCTGTGATACGCAGGTCGAACGTCGTGAATCCTTTATCCTCACGCGAAACGTAGATGCCGGGCTTGAGGTGCGTATGGTCAATGGTAAAACTCTTTATTACTTCCATAATTTCAATTCTTCAATTCTTCATTGCGAAGCCACACTCTGACCTTGGTCAGAGAATTCTTCAATCCTTACAGGCTTTCTACGAAAGCACGGGTCGTTTGGAATGAGTTCTCAGCCACAGTATCCCAGAAATTATGATACTGTGAGGCATCGGTATCACGTAGGGGAATATCGCTGATAACGCGGAACGAGATAAACGGCACATTATTAATATAGCAGGTCTGGGCAATAGCGCACGACTCCATGTCAACTGCTTTAGCCTCGGGGAAATGTCCGATAATCTCGCGCATCTTGTCCTTTGTGTCAACGAACCAATCGCCTGTGACGATGAGACCCTTGTGAATTGACAATTGACTATTGGCAGCGGACAATTGCATGGCTTTGTTTAATAATTCCGGGTCAGCCTGAAAGCGAACAGGGAGGCCTTGAACCTGTCCATAGACGGTGGTATCGTCAATGGCTTTGCCGCAATAGACATCGTGATAGCAGAGTTCGGAGCTCACAATGATGTCCTGTATGTTGATATCGTCTCCGTTTCCGCCAGCACAACCCGAAGAAATGATGCAGTCGGGATGGAATTCGTTAATCATACGCTGGGCACCCAAGGCGGCATTTACCTTGCCGATGCCACACTTCTCAACTAACACTTCAGAGCCTGCAAACACCTGTTTCAGTTGTCGCAGCTCCTTGTCCATTGCTACGATAATACCGATTTTCATATCCTTTTCTATATTAATTTGCTTGCAAAGGTACGAAATAATTCTTAATTCTTTTCAAAGAAAAGCCTTAATTCTTAATTTATTTGTACCTTTGCACGCAGTAATCATAAAAATCAAAGATCAATGTTCAAAGTTCAAAGCATAAAAACCTGGCTGCCGGACGTATTGGTGGTCTTGTTGTTTGCAGCAGTTTCGTTGGTGTATTTCTTCCCTGCAGATATAGAAGGGCGAGTGCTTTACCGTCACGACTCGTCGGCAGGAAGGGGTGCCGGCCAGGAGGCTCACGAGTTTGAAGAGCGCACCGGTGAGCGCACCCGCTGGACAAATGCGCTGTTTGGCGGTATGCCTACCTACCAGATGGCTCCGTCGTACGACAGCACCAACATCCTGTCGAAAGCCTCTAACGTCTATCATCTGTGGCTCCCGGAGTTTGTGTGGTTCGTCTTTGCCTACCTCTTGGGCTTCTATATCCTGCTCAGGGCTTTTGACTTCCGCTGGTATCTGGCCATGTTGGGTGCCATCGTATGGGCTTTCTCCAGCTATTTCTTTATCATTATCGCTGCTGGCCACTACTGGAAGGTGATGGCGCTGGCTTACCTGCCGCCGCTGATTGCCGGTATTGTGCTGGCATATAAGGGAAAATACCTGTGGGGATTGGTGGTGACGGCCATCTTTACGGCTTTTGAAGTGCTGGCGAACCACGTACAGATGACATATTACTATCTGTTTGTCATCGCTGCGATGGTTATCGCCTTCCTCATCGACGGCCTGCGTCGCAAGGACTATCAGCACCTCGTAAAGGCTACGGGCGTCTGTCTGGCAGGTGCTGCCATCGGTATCTGCATCAATCTCTCGAATCTTTACCACACCTGGCAATATGGCCAGGAATCGATGCGTAGCAAGAGCGAACTGGTTAAGCAGAACAGTGCTAACCAAACCAGCAGTGGCCTGGATCGCGACTACATCACGCAATGGAGCTATGGCGTAGATGAGACATGGACGTTGCTCGTACCCAATGCCAAGGGTGGCGCTTCAGAGCCCATGGTCAACAGCCAAACGGCTATGAAGCATGCTGCTCCTGAGTATGCCGAGATTTACCGTCAGATAGGTCAGTATTGGGGTGACCAGCCCATGACGATGGGACCTGTCTATGTGGGTGCCTTCGTGATGATGTTGTTCATCCTGGGACTGTTCATTGTCAAGGGACCCATGAAGTGGGCACTCTTGGCGGTCACCATCCTCTCAGTTCTCCTGTCGTGGGGCCGTAACTTTATGCCCTTCACCGACATCTTCATCGACTACATGCCGATGTATGCCAAGTTCCGCACCGTATCTTCCATCCTTGTCATTGCCGAGTTTACCATCCCCCTGTTGGCCATGATGGCGCTGAAACAGTGGATAGAGGGGACCCACCCCCAACCCCTCCCTGCGAGGGAGGGGAGTGGTCACTCTCAAGGGAATAGACAATCTACTCCCCTCCCTCGCAGGGAGGGGCTGGGGGTGAGTCTTTCCTTTGCCCTCACCGCTGGCGTTTGTGGATTGTTCGGCGTGATGCCGAAGTTCTTCTTCTCCAGCTTTATCAGCGCCAGCGAGATGCAGGCTATGAGTCAGATTCCCGCTGAGCAGTTGGCACCATTGGTTCAGAACCTTACCGAGATGCGCGTTGCCATGTTTACGGCCGACTGCTGGCGCTCGTTCTGGATCATTGTCGTGGGAACGGCGCTGCTGCTGCTCTATCACTTCCAGAAGTTGCGTGCTGAGTTGGCAGTAGGGGCTATGGCTGTGCTGTGTCTGGTGGATATGTGGTCAGTGAACAAGCGTTACCTGAACGATGGACTCTTCGTGTCGCAGAGCGTTCGCGAGGAACCTATGCCAAAGTCGGCAGCCATCGACCATATCCTGCAGGACAAGACGCCCGACTTCCGCACGTTAAACCTCGCTACGTCAACCTTCAACGAAAACGAGACGTCATACTATCTGAAGAGCGTTGGCGGTTACCATGCTGCCAAGCTACGCCGCTATCAGGAACTCATCGATGCCCACATCTCACCGGAAATCAGTGCGCTCTACGATGCCATCAGCAAGTCTGGCGGTGACATGACGCAGGTGAATGGCGACAGCATCTATCCCGTGCTGAACATGCTGAACACCAAATACTTCATCCTGCCCTTGCAGGGTGGACAGACTGTTCCTTTGGAGAATCCCTACACCTACGGCAATGCATGGTTTGTGGACAAGGTTCACTATGCCGACAATGCCAACCAGGAGCTGGACATGACGGGACAACTGCCTTTGCGCCATGAGGCCGTAGCTGACAAACAGTTCCGTGAAGTGCTGGGTGAAAGCGTTGCTCAGGACACGCTGAGCCGCGTCGTATTGAAACAGTATGAGCCGAATCAGCTCACCTACGAGGTGAACTCCGACAAAGGCGGCGTTGTGGTGTTCTCGGAGATTTACTATCCTGGCTGGACAGCTACGGTGGATGGTGTGGAACAGTCCTTGGGCAGGGTTGACTATGTGCTGCGTGCCTTGCAGGTGAAGCCCGGTAAGCACGAAGTCGTGCTGAGCTTCTTCCCCAAGACGCTGGACCGTACAGAGACGGTGGCCTATGTGGCCTACGCCGTGCTGCTGCTTATTCTTCTGCTTTTAGTATGGCGCGCCGTACGTAAGCGCGATGGCCATACCACCCAACCAGTCCCAGACAAATCATCGGGAGAATAAACGACAGGTTCGTGCTGGGCAGGCCTAAGATGGCGATATTGCTCTGGATGATGGCAGCCTGAATGGGTGGGAACAACGAACCACCCAGGATGGCCATGATCAGTCCGGCACCGGCAATCTTGATGTTCTGCCCGATTCCGCGCAGCGCAAGGCCATAGATGGTGGGGAACATCAGCGACAGACAGATGCTGACGGCTACCAGACAATAGAGGCCGTTACGGTCTGTAAAGAAGATGGTGCCAACGAGAGCCGTGATGCCCAGGATGGCCATGACTGACAGCAGTCGCTCTGGAGCGAACCATTGCATGAGCCATGTGCAGATGAAACGGCTACAGGCAAAGAACGCCATGGCTGCGATGTTATATTTCTGGGACAATATTTCTGCGGCCTGCTCCGTCATTCCCTCAGCGACAAAGATACGCGTGCCGTACTGGATGATGAACGTCCAGCATCCAACCTGTGCGGCAACATAGAAGAACTCAGCCAGCACACCCTCGCGGTAATTGCGGCGGTGAAGCAGTTCCTGCAGGATGGCCATCGGCGCCTTGTTAGTCTCGGCGGTCTCAATCTTAGGCATTTTGGTAAACCACATGATGACCAACAGCAACACCACTAAGGCTGCAATCAGGATATAGGGCTGGATGAGTATGTTGAGGTCGTAGTCCTTGATGATGTTGAACTGTTGTATCGGCAATTGCTGGCGGGCGTGAGTGTCTACGGGACTCAGTTCGGAGTGGACTGCCATGGCTACCAGCATACCGGCTAACGAACCCAAGGCATTGAAAGCCTGCGCCGAGTTCAGACGTTGGATGCTGGTCTGTTCGCTGCCCATGCAATAGATATAGGGGTTGCAGCTGGTTTCTAAGAACGACAGACCGCACGTCAAGATGAAGTACGACAGCAGGAATGGCGGGAATACGCCAAAAGCCTTTGCCGGCAGGAAGAGCAGGGCTCCGAGGGCATAGAGTCCCAAACCAGTCATGGCACCCCACTTGAACGAGTAGCGCTGGATGAACAGTGCGGCGGGGAAGGCCATACAGAAGTAGCCTAAGTTGAAGGCAATAGGCACCAGGGTTGCCTCTGTGGTGCTGATGCGGAAGATTTTTGAGAAGGCAGCCACCATGGGCGTCGTGACATTATTGGCAAAGCCCCATAGGGCAAAGCATGCTGTCAACAGGATGATGGATATCAGATAGCCATTGCTGTTACTGATGGAAAATGTTTTGCTGTCAAGTAGTTTCATAGTTTGTAAATCGTAATTTGTCTGCAAAGATAGACAATTATTATGAATTATGATTGAAACGCCACAATTTTTCTTCTGAAAAGAAGAGTTAATTGTGAAATATTTAGTATTTTTGCACCAAAATTGCGTAGAATAGAGTATGAAAAAGTTGTTATCTCTGCCGCCGAATCTTGTGGAGAGCTTCCACGACGTGACGGGTTTGCCACGTGAAGAATTCTTCTGTTCCTGTGACCCTATCGGCCACCGTCTTGGCTCAGGTGGAGGTACAGTCTGGCTGCTCCAGGAGGCTCATGACTGGCTGAACCAGGAGCGCTGCATCATCCTGCATGCTGGCGGACAGAGCCGGCGCTTGCCTGCCTACGCTGTCAGCGGCAAGATTCTGACACCCATTCCCGTCTTTCGCTGGGAGCGTGGCCAGCGACTGTCACAGACGCTGCTTGACCTCCAGCTGCCGCTCTATGAGCACATGATGGAGCTGGCACCGAAGCGCCTGACGACGATGATTGTCAGTGGCGACATCTATATCCGTGCCGCAGAACGCATTGGCCAGATTCCCGATGCCGACGTGGTGTGCTATGGTTTGTGGCTTGACGCTTCCATAGCCAAGAACCACGGCGTCTTTGTCAGTGACCGCCGTACGCCCGGCGTACTGAAGCAGATGCTGCAGAAGCCTTCTACGGAAACGCTCACTACTCTCCTCAAAGACCACTACTACCTGACTGACATTGGCATCTGGATGCTTAGCGACCGTGCCGTCAGCCTGCTGGAGAAAAAATCAAGAGAGGCTGCTTCCCAACAGACCTCTTCCGAGGGAATCGGGCTGGGTTCCTACGACCTCTACTCAGACTTTGGCTGTGCCCTGGGGACAGACCCCACCACTGACGACTCTGAACTGCGTGAGTTGTCCGTGGCCATCCTACCGCTGCCTGGCGGCGAGTTCTATCATTTCGGTACCTCAAGGGAGATGATTTCCTCGACGGTTGCCATCCAGAACATCGTCAACGACCAGCGTGACATCATGCACAACGACCGCAAGCCGCATCCCAGCATCTTTACGCAGAATGCCGTGATGCACTATCGCTTCACCGAGCAGAACTACAACATCTGGATAGAGAACAGCTACATAGGTCCGAAGTGGACGCTGACCCATGACAACATTGTTACAGGCGTGCCTGAGAACGATTGGGAGATATCCTTGGAGCCAGGCGAGTGTATCGATGTGGTGCCTGTGGGCGACAAGGACTACGAGGTGCGCCGCTACCGCATCGATGAGGCCGTCGATAGCAATGCCTTGGCTGAACGAGCCAACTTACGGCGCCTCTTCGAACAGCGCCGTAACTTCCGCCAACAGCATTGGCCTGCATTGGCTAAGAACTGGCAGCACTCGGTGTTTTACCAGCTGGACTTGGACGATGCCGCTCGCGAGTTCCAAGAGATGCAGCTGCCCATGCCAGAGCCTGTCCCTGACGATGCCCCGCTCATGACACGCATCCACGATGCCATGTTCCGTGGCAATAGCGACTTGGCGTTCTCACTCCTGCGCGAGGGTCTTCTCCCTGTGAGGGAGGGGAGTGATTACTCTCAAGAGCAGGGACATACTACTCCCCTCCCTCACAGGGAGGGGCTGGGGGAGAGTCTTCTGCTGAGGGTGAGTCCCTGCTTCGACCAGATTGTCTGGAGCCGTTCCCCTGTACGTATCGACCTTGCCGGTGGCTGGACGGACACGCCGCCCTATTGCCTGATGGAGGGAGGCTCGGTGGTGAACATCGCTATCGAACTGAACGGACAGCCTCCTTTGCAGACTTACATCAAACCCTGTAAACAGCCTCACATCATTCTGCGCAGCATTGACCTCGGTGCTATGGAGGTCATTGAGACCTACGAGCAGTTGGCAGAATACAACAAGGTGGGCTCGCCGTTCTCAATCCCCAAGGCGGCACTGGCACTGGCCGGCTTCCTGCCACAGTTCTCTCAGGAGACTTATCCGTCGCTCAAGGCTCAGTTGGAGGACTTCGGCGCCGGCATTGAGCTGACGCTGCTTTCGGCTGTTCCGGCAGGCAGCGGACTGGGCACCAGCAGCATCCTTGCCTCGACGGTGCTCGGAGCAGTGGGCGACTTCTGTGGACTGGCTTGGGACAAGAACGAGATTGGCAGGCGCACGTTAGTGTTGGAGCAGCTGCTGACTACGGGCGGCGGCTGGCAGGATCAGTTTGGTGGCGTCCTGGGCGGCGTGAAACTCTTAGAGACTCAGCGCGGCTTCTGTCAGGATCCCTTGGTGCGCTGGTTGCCCGACGACGTGTTTACGCTGCCGGAATATCAGCAGTGCCACCTATTATATTATACGGGCATCACGCGGACGGCAAAGACCATTCTCGCAGAGATCGTGCGTCGCATGTTCCTGAACCACGGTGGCGAACTGCGCCAGTTGCGCGCCATGAAGTCGCATGCCCTGGATATGTATGAGGCCATCCAGCGCCAGCAGTTCAGCGAGATGGGCCGTCTCATCCGCAAGACGTGGCAACAGAACCAGCTCATCGACAGCGGCACCAATCCCGATGCCGTACGCCGCATTACCGAACTCGTCGATGACCTCTGTCTGGGCTACAAGCTCCCAGGTGCCGGTGGCGGCGGCTACCTCTATATGGTGGCTAAAGACCCCGAGGCCGCTGCACGCATCCGTCAGACACTGACCGCCGCGCACCCCAACGCCAACGCCCGCTTTGTTGAGATGACGCTCTCGAAAAAAGGCCTTCAGGTGTCGCGCAGCTGACGGTCTGCCTGAAGATCGGATAAAAAGCTGAAAATCGACTGAAAAACAAGCTTAATGTCCCTATTGTCCTAATGTCCTAATGTCCCCCGTGACAGTAAGTCGAAACCTTTTATATGATAATCTTTAGGATTTCCGTCGGTTATCCTTAGGATTTCTTTAGCTTATCCTTAGGCTTTCTTTAGCTTATCCTTAGGCTTTCCTCAGCTTGTAGTGTACTGAATTTGGTTGACAGTATTGTTTGTTATTCCTAACTTGGTTTACACTTCATTGTTTTTATTCCTATACAGGTTGTCAGTTTATGACTTTATTCCTGCTTCGGTTTACACTTTTGTCTTTATTCCTAAGATAGTTGTCACTCCAAAATCTTTGTCCTAAGACGGTTGACAGTCATGCTGCATGACAGAATCAGAGCATATTCTGTCAGCCGTCTCCTTGGCGGTGCAAAGATAGGCAATTTCCTTGGACTATGCAAGCTTATTCCTGATTTTGTTGTCAGAACGGCAGTTTGTCATCTTGTTCCTGCTTATCTCCCAGAAGCAGTCCAATGTAGTCTCTCAGACTGTATTCCGCACGGCTAAGTGCTGCGTGGAGATTGTCTTCCCATTCTTCGTCACCCTCCTCTCTTGCTTCGCTGACCAAGGTGTCAAACTGCTCCATAAAGTCAAGGATGCTTCTAATTTCTGTAATCAGTTTCTGTTTCATTTCCGTTGATATTTAAATTGTTATACGATTTGTTTTGATTCATTGTCTTTGTCTGTTCCAGCCTGCGGCAGTTCGTATTTCAGCAATGGGTTATCGGGGTTGCCGGTCAGCACCTCCAGCGGCGTCTTCATGCCAAGAGCCTGGTGCGGTCTTGCCGTATTGTACATGTGGATGGAGTTGGCGATGGAGCCGCCTGTGGCTATGAAGTCCAGCTCACCGTTGTTGAAGAGCCAGGAGTTCTTCACAGTGTTGTTCATCCTCTCGGCCATTGCATTGTGCAAAGGGTCACCCGTCTGGGTCATGCTTATCTGTGCCTTGATGGAAAGGAGCATCTCCACATAGTCCTTCGAGGTGTACTGGACGCCGCGGTCAGAGTGGTGCACCATCCCAACGATGTCGATATCCAGGCTGGCATAGCACTCGATGGCCATCGTCAGTGCCTGGGCCGGACCGTCTGTCTCAAGCGTCTCATGGAAGCACCATCCCACAATGTAGCGGCTGTAGGCATCCGTAAGCAGCGACAGATATCCGAAACCCTCACT